>Ga0172382_10001834_pt1 | contig 36807 bp, 28 predicted proteins | sample Leawel138RmetaG_FD_122245 | JGI IMG/M metagenome (GOLD analysis project Ga0172382, IMG submission 122245) | Leachate microbial communities from a municipal landfill in Southern Ontario, Canada - Leachate well 138R metaG | ecosystem: Engineered > Solid waste > Landfill > Unclassified | place... | reverse complement strand
TTCACAGGTGCAGACTATCACCCAAACGGGTATCGGTCAAGCCTAAAAATGACCACTGGGAGTGAATATGGCAGCCACGACAGTCGGTGATCGACTCAAAATGCTGGTCAGATCGCTAAGTATAACTCACGGAGATTTTGCGAAAAAAAATGGAATTTCGCTGAATTCCATGAGCCGATACATCAACAACAAGCGCTCTCCAGACCCCGAATTTCTCATCAAATTGGCAGAGCAAAAAGTGAACTTAAATTGGCTGCTGAGTGGTGAGGGTAGCATGTATGTAAGTGCCCCCTGGGACCCCAAGCCAGAGTCAAAGACCAAGTCCAAGGTAGAAGTCGTGTCAGCTAAGGGTAAGCTATCAGATTGCACAGATAGCAGTTACAGCCGTACAGTTTTGCTTCCGATACTCGCTGAAATTTCTGCCGGAATGCCAGCCGAAGTCACAGAAAATTTCGAACATGACAATTTCGTGGAATTACCGCGGATATACCTCAAGGACAAGATCGATAACTATATGGTATTCAGAGTAAATGGACAAAGCATGGAGCCTCAGATCATGAATAACGATATCGTGGTGATCCGAAGAAAGGATGACTGGAGCAACACTGATGGCACTGTCTGTGCGGTCAGATTGAACGATGGCATCACCTTGAAACGTATCCAGTTCGATCACCAGAGACAACAGGTACTACTCCATCCCTTCAATGCTGATTACCGAGTCCAGGTAGTCGATTCGATGCAGGGAGATGGTATCTCACTGATTGGGACAATGGTCATGCAGTTGAGGATGGGATAATATATTTTTAATAGGTTATTATCAATAAATCAATAATACACTGAATATGCCTACACACTCAGATTACAACTTTTCAAATGGCTCTCTATTAAGAACTAATTCAAATTGGGCGAACTCTGAATCAACGTATGGGCTAGTTCCATCGAATACTGGGGGTAGTTCTTGATCACTAAGGTCAGTTTGATGAGGGAATATCTTTGACTTTAAAACAAACCAATTTATCGGTTCTGTAAGCATAAAATCAGCTTTCATCTTTGCACAATATCCGCGATGTGAAACGATTTTGACGGGAAATGCAAAGTTGCAGTTGATTTTGGGGTTATTGGGGTAATAAATTACTTTGGTTGAAAAATATCTTATACCATCTATTTCTGATCGTTCATTTGATATCCATTGTAGTAATAGTTGTGGCATTATATACTCAACTTTGAATTTATCATCGAATCGAACTCTTATTGAACATGCAGCTATCAACGGCCATAATATCATATAGGCTTCACAAAATTCCATTAGCGTTGTTTGTGTGAATAGTTCCATTTTGCTGATAAATAAAGCTATCTCGGCTGGACGATATCCAAAGTTTAGTACTCGCACACTATCGTTTATCTTGAATGCTGATATAAATGAATTTTTGATCTCGGGCCTATTCAATTCCTCATAACAGACATGCAATGATCCTCCTAAATATAAACATGGGAATCCAGGAATGCTATATCGGCAAGTGGAGATTGTGTGCCTCAGATTAAAAGGCACATGGAATAAACCTTCTCTTGATGTTATGGGCTCACTAGATCGTCTTAACTTGTATAGAATGCCGACACTATCTCTCATTACATCACAAGATATAAGCTGATTCAGCAGATTGGAGTAATCATTAAGTACATTATCGAGATTTGTATATGCTTTACTTGGTTGCCCTGAAAGATATAGCTTAACGGATTCGAGGGTTCCTTCTGCTATTCGTTGGACGTGTTGAATTTGTTTCTTGGCATAGACACCAATTGCTGTAGTAGGCTTCATGCTGCTGATATCATTAATATAGTCATTATATAATTGCTCAAGGAAAGTGTCAAAGTACATTCCACTGTCACACCAATTCTTTGGAAGTTCGTACTTGTCATCATTTAACAAATCGATTTCATTCATGGTTTTCCTCTTACATCATTAGCATTTCAATTGAGTCATTTCGGTTTCAATCAGTAATAATAAACAGGTGATGCAGTTGGGATTAGCATCAGTTTTGCAATATCAAAAAACCCTTATAGTGGTTAGCCATAAGGGTTTTAATGATTATTAATATCTCAATTACTTGGGAAGTACACAAGCCACTAGAAAGTTATGGTGGGTTTTCTATTTACAGTTAGGGTATCTACCAATTTGCATGTCTGATCAGGCGACTTGAGTTCATAACCCCTCTTTTGAATCAACCCCTGATCAATAAGGTTATTTTTTCTGAGAAGTGATGCAGCATAGCAAGATAGCACTTCCGCATCGTACTTTGTTGAATCCATTGAAGACATAGCTTCAGATGGTACTTTATCGTCTTTCATATAAATCTCCTTGTATGCATAAAGAAAGGATTATTGTTTTTGTTAATATAATCAATAAAGAGATCGTAGTATTCTTTTATCAAGTGTTTCATTTGTTCGTCTTCACTATAATCGTTGATTTCTAGTTTTAGGTCCCTAAGGACAGACAATGGAATAGGCCTTCCGTGGGATTTCCATTTTTTGTTATTGCTCAAATCTGAAGCTATATCTTCAGCTCTTTTCTCTTTTTCTTCGTCAGTCACTTCTTGACCTATTTTGTCAGGATCGGTTCTGTGAGTATTCCATTTGCTGAATTTGTACTTCACCAACCATTGCTTTAGAAGATCTATCGTTAGAGATTTAGCTTGTTCATAGCTTTTTAGCTCAGCTAAATCCATCGACTGCAATATTGCAAATTCTGCATTAGTCAATGTTTTTTGCCTATCTTTCTCAATTAAATCCTCTATTTTATCCAAATATCCTAATGCAGGCACTAATTTTCCTTCCCTATTTTGAACCTGTGGGTCAATAGGACCAAGAACTGAATAATAGTCCATGAATATGTTATCCCCACTCATACAAAAGATAGTACCAGCACTGTAAGCGTAGTCTGGAACAATAAAATCTACGGTATTATAAAAGTGTCTTACAACATTTACAATTCTCTCAACCGTTTCTGCACTACCACCGGGTGTGGTCAAGATAATGACGAGTTTGTCCTTTTTTTGTTGGTCTGCTGCAAGCTCCTCTACTACTTTGCGGAACCATCCATCAACACCGTTAACCAACGCACCGAAATAAGACAACACGTCAGCAGCCAAATGAGATTCAATAGCTGAAAGCTTACTGTTAAGCAGGTCTTTAATAGTGTTATCAACCGGTTGTTGCATATATCACTCCACGCACTTTACTCATAAGGACATTTTAATCATGCTCCCTAATGAGTCAAGTGAGATTTTTTATTTTGGATAATTCGATCATATCGTTAGACTCCTTTCAGAGTGTACCCATGTTTCTATGCAGCACCGTTCCACTTGCACTGCGATCCTTTCCAACTGGTCTATTTCGTTGAGATTCAGGAAGTTCCGAAACCAGTCTGAAAAGAGTCCATATTTGACACAAAGCTGTCACAAACCAGTCCAAAGAAGTCCAAAACCACTGTGACATCTTTCCGAAAGCAATCCTAAGCATCTCTACACCAGTTACAGGTTTATGCCTCTTTGTCACACTGATGGCTATATGACATTTGGGGTGTCACTTTATATTTAGCATGTAATTTTGATCATCATTTTATGCCTCTTTTCTATTATTTTCATAGCTCTTCCTTACTGGGTTCTGGTCATGATATGGTCATGATGTGGTCATGGGCATGACCATATCATAAGCGGACGATATGCTGTAATCAATAAGGAAGCAATGGACTTAGCTCATAGAGCGCAGTTGATTTCTTGGTAGCGCTGAAAAACAGCCTTTTTTAAACTAAAATCAATCTTGACTGAGTGAGAATTGTCACCATAATTTTTTAGCAATATCGTGTAAAAGTTTTTCCTCAAGCAAAGAGATTGCAGACAAAAAAACCTTTGTGAGAATATTGAAGGAAAGAGCGTCTTCTCTCTGGCAATAAGCTGATTTACAGGCTTTAGATTGTCTGTCATATATCCAGCTTATATCTTCTTTACAATTTGAGGATTAGCATTATATTTGAACAAGTTAAACTGCATTGTGTTGTGCAGATTGCAATTGTTGCTTGACAATTTTTTAGCTATCCATATAAGGGCTTGATGAATTCAAAACATATACTTGTAATAATTTTAACGGCATTTGCGATTGTCGGTTTATACCACATCTTTGCCGAGGGTAGATTTGACTATCCTCAATTACGCCTCAAAGAGGGGCAGGTTGCAGAGATGGAGGTTATCGCGCCTTTTGATTTCCCTGTGATGAAGCCTGCCGAGCAAATCACTTTGGAACATGAGCAAAGCGTGTTGCAGATGAACATCCCTTATATGGTAGATGACGAGCCTTACTTCCTCTCTCTCAGTGAGATGGATAGGCTTTGGGAGATATTCTATCACAATCGGGATGCTGATACCAATGCGCTTGCCGCCGAGTGTGAAAAAGTTGGTTTTAAGATCAGTCCCGAATCCTTGATCTTTGCGCGTAATTCACAGATCCGCGATAGAATCTATGATAGTTTTAGAAATCATCTTGCCCATATCTACAATCGGGGCATCTACGACAGCGTAACTACCGACAGTCTCAGCATTTGGTCGGGCGGCATTGAGAGCATACAGCCCAAAGAATCTTTCTATTCGAAAGCCGAGGCGTTGGAATATCTCAGCGATAGTCTGCCCGCAGTCGAAAGCATGATCAAAGAAATCGGCAATCGTTTTGTTTTGCCCAATATCATTGAAGATAAAGAGCTTAGTAGTGAAATCAAGCAGCGCATACTTTTGGAAATTCCCGAAACGGAAGGAATGATCCTCCAAAATGAAGTGATCATCAGGAAAAACTCGCGGGTGAGCAGCAGCGATGTGGTGAAACTCGAATCTCTTTTGGAGGCATACAAGAGTCGAGGGATTCACAAATCTCCGTTCCAGCAGATGCTTTTAGCTTTTGGCATGATGCTTTATGTGAGCATGATACTCTTGGTGGTAAATCATTGCTATGTTGTGAATAAGCCTGAGTCGCAAGTGACTTTAAGAGACTATCTTCCAGTAAACCTCGCCATTCTCATAATCGTGGTTTTCAGCGTTGTCATCAACCATCTATTGAGTTTAAATAATCTGCTTATCCCCTTTGCGATGATGGCGATATCGGCGTCCATTCTCTTGGGCGTAGATTTTGCCATGCTCTTTAGCATTTGTTCCATGCTAATCATAAGCCCCTTCATCAATTGGGAAACTTTTCCGCCCATTATTTTCCTCTTTAGCACTGTGACGACGTTGATCCTGATTGAAAGACAGAAAGCGCAGCATGAATATCTCTCGATCTGGTTCTATCTATTGATTAGCAGCCTCATGGTTAATGCCGCTATCTCTATATATAATAACGATAACCCCGCTTTGTTTTTGCGTAAGCTGGGATTCAGTGCGGTCTCCTCAGCGATCAGCGTGATGGGTGTTTTGGTGATCGTGCCATATTATGAAAAGAAGTGGAATAGAGCCACAAAGCAGACTCTTTTGGAGCTGATTGACTTCAATCATCCGCTGATTAAAAAGCTTGCGACCGAGGCGGTGGGGACATATCATCATAGCCTCATCGTGGGAAATCTTGCAGAAAGAGCAGCCGAGGCGATTGGCGCAAACCCGCTTTTGGCGCGTGTTGGCAGCTACTATCACGATATCGGCAAGATCGCTAATACGGAAATCTTTACGGAAAACAATGAAAACTCTTCTGAGATTCATGACAAACTCCCGCCAAATCAAAGTGCCGGGCTGATCAAAAATCATGTTCAGGAAGGGGTGAAACTCGCTGAGGAATATAAGATTCCGCAGCCCGTGATTGATATCATCAAGCAACATCACGGCGACAACAGCATTCGCTATTTCTATGATAAAGCAGAAAAGATGGACTTGCCCATTGAGCCGGAAGACTACCACTATCCCGGGCCACGTCCGCAAAGCAAGGAAGCAGCATTGGTTATGATCGCTGACATCGTGGAAAGCACCACAAAATCGAAGACAATCACCTCTGAAGAAGAGATTGAAAAGATCATTGACGATACCATTTCGCGCTTGATCCGAGAAGGTCAATTCAGTGATGCGCCCATTACGATGAAAGATTTTTCCGTGATCAAAGAATCCATGCTCCCCGTATTGGGCAGCATCTATAGAAAACGCCTGGACTATCCCCAAGAAAATGATAAGAATAGAGATTGAAGGTGAATTGCCAGAGGGAGTTAAGCCCTCGGATATCAGTGCATTGGCAAGTCATATCATCGGCAAAGAATGCCCCGGCAAAGCCTACGAAATCTCTCTAAGTATCGTTCAGAGTGAAGAGATGCGGCGCATAAATAAACAGTATCGCGGGGCTGATGAGAACACGGATATACTCAGTTTTATCTCGGATGAACTGACTTTAAATGGAACAAAAAGCCATATTTGCGATATTATTGTTGACATAAATTCGCTTGAAATACAAAAGGGTAAAAACAGTATAAGTGAGGAATTTTGGCAAGTGTTGACGCATGGTCTTTTGCACCTTGCTGGCTATGACCATATCACGCTTGCAGATAGAAAGAAAATGGAAGACGCGGAAGAAAACTATCGAAGTCAGCTTTTAGGAGTCCTAAATGATGGACGCTAAGGCACTCTATCTCGTTATATTCATCTTGCTTTCAGCATTTTTCTCCGGCGGTGAGGCGGCGATGTTTTCGCTGTCGCGAGTATATCTTAAGAAGCTGGAAAATGATGGGGGCAAAAGCGCAAAACTCGTGTTAAAGCTCTTAGCAAATCCACGCAAGCTACTCGTCACTTTGCTCTTGGGCAACACCTTTGTAAACATTGCAATATCGTCTTTTAGCACGCTAATTGCTCAAAACCTCGCAGAGAGCAATATGTGGAATCTCCAGCTTACAATTACGCTGCAGATCATTTTGACCACAGCCGTCATCCTACTCATCTGCGAAATCGTGCCGAAGCTGATCTCGCTCTCGTTTGCGAATACTCTCTCGCTCATTTTGGCATATCCGCTCAGCGTGGTTCAAGTGATCCTGAGCCCCTTTGTTTGGGTCTTTGTCAAGCTCAGCGAATTGATCAGTAAAACCCCTCCCGAGAAGTCGATAGGACAGCGTTTTACTGAGGAGGAATTTCATAATCTGCTGAAAAGCGATGCCTCTCCGGTATCCTTGCAAGAACATGAAAAGCAGATGCTTGTGGGGCTTTTCCGCTTCAAAGAGGCAACCGTTAGTGAGATTTATGTGCCGCGCGTGAAAATCAGAGCAATTGAGATCGAGCAAAGCATGGAAGATTTGCGTGAACTCATCCTCGATAGCGGCAATTCTCGCATCCCTGTCTTTAATGAAACCATCGACGACATCGTGGGACTGATCTATGTCAAAGACCTGTTGCTTTACCCCGAAAAAGAGAGCATTGCCGAGCTGATGAGACCTGCATGGTTCGTGACCGAAAACATGAAGCTGGAGGCGCTCTTAAACCAGTTTAAAGCAAAGAAACTGCAGCTTGCGATTGTGGTGGATGAATATGGCGGAACCAGTGGCATTATCTCATTGGAAGACATCTTGGAAGAGATTGTCGGCGAGATTCAAGACGAATATGACGATGATGAAACCCCGGAGTTTGCTCGCTGTGAGGACGGGAGCTTCACCATCAGCGGTAACTATAGTGTGCGTCAGTTCAATCAAGAGTTTTCGCGCAATATCCCCGTGGAAGAATATGATAATATCGCTGAGTTTCTGCTGGATCAATTCAATCATGTTCCCGCTGTTGGCGAGGTCTTTGAGCTGGATGAAAAGCTGATATTCGAGATCCGTGACAGCGATGAAAAGAGCATCAAGCTCATACATGTTCTTTTAAATGAAGAATGAAAAAACGGCTTTTTCTCGTCCCCCTGATTTGGCTTATCTCGTTGTCCCTTATAGGCGTTAAAGCTGAATATAATGTCAATACTTTGGGCATGAAAATCGCAGATATCAAGATCGAGATGAAGCCGGAATTGATAGATGTTAAGATCAAAAGCACAAAGGTCTTGCCGCTTTTCCCGCATATCAATAATCGATATACTATTATCTCTTCGCAAAACTTTTTGCCAAATAAATATACGCGAATAGTGCATCAGGGCGAACTTTTGGATGAGATTGAGACCATCTATTCTCAGTCTAATGCAAAGCTGTGGCAGAAAAGCACAAATAGCGAATATCTCTATGATATTTATAACGATACGCGCGATTTCTTTAGTCTGTTAAATCTGATTTGTAACACGCCTAATCCACAGAAGAACTACATCGTGGATGGCAATTCGCGGGCTTGGCAGGCGCAAGTGAGCTCGCCGAGCCATGAAAATATCAAGACGAAGATTGGGAACTTTAAGGCGCGAAAACATGTCTTGAGCTTCTCGCCGCTCTCGCCGGATAAAGCGCCGTATATGGACATGCTCACCCATAATCTGCTCTCGGAAGACATCGTCCTGACTGTGTGGATATCCGATGACGGCGTGCCGCTGAAGGCTAATATTAAGAAAAAACTCATGGGGATGAACTGGGAAATCAGGGAGCTAAAGCCGTGAAGCCCAGATACTATCTCATCTTAAGCCTCATCTGGCTCTGCATGATATGGGTTGTTTCCTCGCTGCCCTCTCAGGATATTCCTCAGGTGAATATCATGGGCGTCGATAAGATTGCACATTTTGGAGTATATCTAATCTGGGGCATGTTAGTGCACACCTATCTACATAAAAAAGAGCCAAATAAGAAGCTTAGGATGGTGATTGTTCTCTTGATGTTTTTCTTAGCTGCCCTGGATGAATATCATCAAAGATGGATTCCTGGACGGGATGTATCCGTCTATGATCTCTTTGCGAATTGGTCGGGGCTTTTTGCTTCGTTCTTGGTGCTTATTCCACTTAAAAGGTTGCGCAGATGATCTCGGTTAAAAATCTCCACATCTCTTTGGCGGGCAAAGAAATCCTGAAAGGGATAAACTTCGTTTTACCTTTTGGAGAAAACCTCGTTATCCTCGGAAAAAGCGGAAGCGGAAAAACTGTCTTCATCAAGAGTCTTTTGGGGATGAATCCGCCGGACACGGGGAGCATAATCATCGATGGGATAAACATCTATAACTGCGGTGCGGAAGAGCTGTTTGCCATCAAGAAAAGTTTTGGTATGGTCTTTCAGCATGCTGCACTTTTGGATTCATTCACCGTCTATCAAAATGTTGCTTTGCCACTTTATGAGCGAGGCATGAAAGAAGAATATCTCATCATGGAAAAGGTGATGTCTGCCTTGAGTTTGGTGGGGCTGGAACACACGCTTGACATGTATCCGGCGGAGCTCAGCGGAGGGATGAAAAAGCGCATTGGTGTCGCGCGCGCCTTGGTCTATGATCCGGATTATCTCATCTTTGACGAGCCTGTTTCGGGGCTGGACCCCATTACCTCGGAAGAGACGCTCTTTTATATCGGCGAGATCATGAAGAGCAATCGGGCGACAGTCATCACCATCACTCACGACGTGCAGACAATCGAGCAATTGGGACAAAAGTTCCTCTTTCTTAGCGAGGGTGAACAGATATATTATGGCTCCTATCAAAACCTTTTGAAGAGTGATAACGAAGTCATTCTTCAATATTTTAGGCAAGACTGATATCATGCAAAAGAAATGGTTGTTCTTTGCATATCTTACGGCGACGGCGTCGATCGTGCACGTTGTGGAAAGTTGGATATTCCGCGCAGTTCCCATCCCTTTTTTGAGGCTGGGGCTTTCTAATATCGTGCTGCTTTATTTGGTCTGGCAAAAAGAGATTTTGGCGGCTTTTGCAGTCTGCATCTTGAAGGCGATAATCGGAGGATTGGCGACCTTTACTCTCTTGAGTCCCACCATTCTTCTCTCTGTTGGAGGCGGGATTGCAGCGGTCTCGGCGATGAGTTTGGGGCTCTTGATGCGTCCGAGATTCAGCGCAATCGGTATTAGTATTTTGGGGGCAGTTGCCCATAATATCGCTCAGCTTTGGATAGCAAAATATGCGCTTATCCGAAGCGACAGCGTTTTTGTGTTGACACCAATCCTTATCTTATTTGGTTTGATTAGTGGGATGCTCACATCGGGTATATATCTATATTTGATGGGCAAAATCCCCGGCTTAAAGGCTATAAAATGAGTATAAAAAATGTTTTAGAGAAATATCCGAGACTTCCCGCAGCGATTGGGCTGACGCTATGTATCCTCACGGGGATACTATTGGGCACCTTTTGGTTTTATTCAGACGGCTTGCCGCCTACCACTGAATTGCGTAACTTCACCATGCGTAGCGGCTCTGAGGTCTATGACCGCAATGGAAACATGATACACCTCTTCGCTTTCGAAAAGCGCAAGCTTGTGTCTATCAAAGAATTGCCGCAACATCTCATCGATGCGCTCATCATCACTGAAGATAAGAGATTCTATACACACTTTGGAGTGGATATCATTGGTAATATCCGTGCAATCGTTGTGGACGTCGTAAGGATGGACTTCTCTCAAGGAGCCAGCACCATCACTCAACAGATGGCGCGAAATATGTTCCTCAGCTTGGATAAACGCATCTCACGCAAGATGAAAGAGCTGCTTTTGTCGTTCAGGATAGAACGAGAATTCTCAAAGGAAGAGATACTCGAAATCTATTTTAATAAGATCTTCTGGGGTGGGCAGCTACACGGCGTGGAAGCGGCGTCTTTGAACTATTTTGGCAAACACGCCAAAGACCTCACACTCGCTGAATCTGCTACTTTGGTGGGAATGATCCAAAGACCTAACTACTATAGCCCCATCAATCAACCTGAACGCTCCATGCAGAGACGTGACCACGTCTTGAGTAGAATGCTCAAAGCAAAGAAGATTACACAAGATGAATATGAAGCCGCAATCGCTTCGCCTTTGCGTGAGCCGGGTAGCTCCATGAGACAGGCGGCGTCGGATTACTTCATCGAACACATCCGTCTCTATTTGGAAAGGAAATATGGAACTGAACGCCTCTTTGAAGGTGGACTCAGGATATATACCACTCTGGATCAAGACCTTACCGTCTATGCAGACAGCGTCTTGAACGACTATCTCACTCGCATAGAAAAGCAACATAACTATCGCCACAAGATGGCAGATATTGCACCCAATGCCTTCGATATAAATACGCGCTATCTGCAAGGCGGTTTGGTGCTCATCGAAAATAACACCGGATATGTGAGAGCCATGATCGGCGGAAGAAACTTCACACACAGCAAGTTTAACCGCATGACACAGGCTAAGAGACAACCCGGAAGCTCCATCAAACCAGTGTATTACACGGCTGCGATAGAAAAAGGATATACGCCGGCAACGGTCATCAACGATGCAGAGATATCCATGATCGGTGGCGATAACAAGAAATGGTCTCCATTAAACTATAATCGTAAGTTTAATGGCTTTACCAGAATGAGAGTAGCCCTGCAACATTCATACAACGTCTGGGCTGTGAAATGTGCTATTGATCTAGGCTTGGACACTCTTACAGATGCCTTCAACAGGTTCGGTATCACACGCAAGGTCACCGACTATTCTGCCGCTTTGGGAACCTATGAAGTGACGCCCATGACGCTCATCAGCGGATATACGACCTTCCCCAATGGTGGAACGAAGGTGAGTCCCGTCTATATCACCAAAGTGGAGGACACCAACGGCAAGATTCTCGAACGAGGAATCACCACCAAAAAGAAAGTGACATCCGAAGAAGTCGCTTATCTAATGACAAACTTGTTGCAAACCGTTACAACTTCGGGCACGGGTGCTGCTGCGAGAAACAACTATCAATGGCAAGTTGCAGGCAAGACGGGAACATCCAGCGACCACAGAGATGCTTGGTTTATCGGCTTTAATCCACGCTTCACCTTGGGAATATGGAACGGCTTTGATAGCAATGCCAGCGTCTCATCCAGTGCCGTTTGCGCTCCCATCTGGGGACAAATCATGAGAGAATGTATGCGCCTCGACAACAAGGGCAGGCTGCCTTCGGCCAATGATCCACGCTACATCTTTAAAGAACCTAAGAACATAGTTCGTTATAACATCAATCCTGAGACAGGTTTCTTGACCTCCGGTGAGGGTGGGATTGAAGAAGTCTTTATCGAAGGGAATATCCCGCCTGCAAGCGCAGACAGTGTCTCATACAACTTCCACCCCACATCTTGGGGAATGTCTGACCCGAAGGAGTTATTTTAATAGTGATAGCAAAAGTATTATACTACATTCTCTTGGCTCTGATTGCTTCGGGTGCCTTAACATACATCATCTTTGTCATCCGCTTTTACTTTGGTTGGAAGAACCTCAAAACACCGGTTAACTATGTTAAACACCGTGTGTCTGTGGTGGTGATAGCTCGAAACGAAGGGCACAACCTCTTGCAACTTATGACTTGCCTGATCTCGCAGGACTATCCTAAAGAGCTCTTTGAGATCATCATAGGCGACGACGATTCTGAAGACAACACCGAAGAAATAATACAACATTTCATCGACCAAGGACACAATATCCGCTATTTCAAATCTCTGGGAAGAGAAGACGCCATCTCGCCTAAGAAGCTGGCTCTAAGCCGTGCTATCACCATGGCAAAAGGTGAGATAATCCTCACCACCGACGCCGATTGCATTGTTCCTCAAGGCTGGATCAGCAGCATGGTTTCCCACTTCAGCGATGATGTGAGCATGGTTGCGGGATACTCAAGAACCTATCTTCAAGATTGGGACAAAGCGCCGATGGTGCAGAAGTATGAACACCTTGACTTTGCACTGACCTATATGGTCTTAGGCGGAGGCTACACCTTGGGCAAAAGCTGGGCTTGCATCGGGCAAAACATGGCATATCGCAAGAGTGCATGGGAGGATGTGGGTGGCTTTGAGAAGATCATGCACCTCATCAGCGGCGATGACGTCAACCTCATGCAACTCATGCGCCGAAAAGGACATAAGATCATCTTCAACTTCTCGCCAAAGTCTTTCACTTACACCCATCCGGTTAAAAGCTGGAAGCAATTCATCAATCAACGCAGCCGCTGGGCTTCAAACATGAAATACCAGCTAAAGTTCAACCCGGAATTCTTCTTTATCCTGTTTTCAATGGCCTGCCTCTATTGGGGTAGCTTGCCATTGATGTTTATCAATTTCAAGCTGGGACTTGCCGTCTTTGCCTATCGCATCGCAATCGAGCACATCATGATAGCATATTCGAGGAAACACTTTGGAGTGAGTGCCAGGATGCTTCGTTTCTATCCGATTTGGCTCGTGATCCAGACCTTTATGTTGGTTTTTACCATGGTCTTAGGTTCCTTGGGTCTCTTCGTTTGGCACGGCAAACGTCCCCCCAAGAGGAATAATAATGCACTTAATAATATTTGATGACAAGAGATATAAGGCTTTCTTTCCCGCCTCCCAATTGCGCAGCGTTGGCGACATTCGCTGTGGAATCCTCAAGCTTCGCCAAAGACTGACCTTTGAACTCGGCTTTGATGAAGCAGCGATCATCGTGCGCCCCGGATTGGTCTCGCTCTATCGCTTCAGACAGCCCGATTGGCGCATCAACGATAACCCCGAGGGCACAAAGCTCTACGTGAATTCACGCTTGAAGATAGACGATAATCTGATTGAACAAATCAAAGCTATCAAAGAGGAAGAAGCACTTGTCACGGAAGACGGAATCGTAGCCGTTCTCACAAAGAAAGACCTCGATTTCGGCTTTGACTTTGGTGGCTTCACCCAAAGACAGATTGACGCTTTACTCTATCGCAGCATGGTGGATATAGTGCACGACAACGGCAGGCTCATCACCCGCGACTTTGAAAACATCTTCTATGAAGAGGAAAACTTCTTTGAAACCGAGCCCGGTGTGCACGTTTTGCATCCCTATAACGTGTGGATAGGCGAGAATGTGAAGCTTGCGCCAAACGTTGTTCTCGACGCCTCTGAAGGACCAATCGTGATAGATGAGGACGCCAGCGTGATGGCGAATGCAGTGATCGTAGGCCCCGCCTACATCGGCAAAGGCAGCTTGGTAAAAATCGGCGCAAAGATATATGGCGGAAGCAGCATTGGCCCCGTTTGCAAAGTAGGCGGTGAGATCGAAGGCAGCATCTTCCAAGCATATTCAAACAAGCAGCACGACGGCTTTTTGGGGCACTCCTACGTAGGCGAATGGGTCAATCTCGGCGCAGATACCAACAATAGCGACCTTAAAAACACCTATAAAAACGTTCGACAATATAGCTATGAAACCGGCGAGATGGTTGACAGCGGCACCCAATTCATGGGCTGCCTCATCGCTGATCACGTAAAGATCGGCATCAATTGCAGCCTTAACACCGGACTCGTCGTCGGACTCGGCGCAAACATCTATGGCAATAAGCTTTTCAGCGGTTTCGTGCCCGACTTTTCTTGGGGCGAAGCCGACTCGCTAAACACCTACCGTATAGACGAATTTTTAGACACCACCGGCAAAGTGAAATCAAGACGCAAGTTAGAGCTACAACAGATTGAATCTGAATTGCTTAAACTATTTCATGGAGAATAAATGCAAGAATATATAGAAGTAATATACAGGAGTGGTCGCATAGGCTTTTTCCCTGTGCAGGAAGAACTTAAGCTGCAGCCTGACGACCTCATAATCGTAGAAGTTGAACGCGGCGAAGACATCGCCCAGATCGTGCAAATGGCCGTTCCCCAAAGCGAATGCATCAACCTCGACAGACAAGATAAGGTGTATAAAATACGCCGCTTAGCCAATGATGACGACCTCGAAAAGCTCAAATTCCTCGGCGAAGAAGAAAAGAAGGCCGCTAACACCTTTGTAAACCTGCTCTTACACTACCCCTTCGAGATGAAACTCATCGACACCGTATTTCAATATGACGGCAACAAACTGACCTTCTTTTTCACAGCCGACGGCAGGATAGACTTCCGCACCTTCGTGCGAGAACTAGCGACCATCTTCAAGACCCGTATAGAATTACACCAAACCACAGGACGCGATGAAGCCAAGCGCCTCGGCGGATTTGGCATGTGCGGCAATCAATATTGCTGCAGCAGCTTCCTCAAACGCTTTAATCAAGTGACCATCAAGATGGCAAAAGACCAGAACTTAGCCGGCAATCTCTCAAAAATATCCGGTCCCTGCGGCAGACTCCTTTGCTGCCTCAACTTCGAAGAAGACTTCTATGTTGAAGCCGGCAAAGACTTTCCCATCTTGGGCACCTGCGTTATCTTTAACAAGGAAAAGGCCATGGTCTATCGCAACGACGTGATGGCCGGCAAGATTTTCCTCACTACCGACGATCAAAACGTCTTTGAGCTTAAGCCTGAAGAATTTGCCAAGCTGCATATTATCAGCGTCCCGGATATTGAAGAATGCTAAAAAACATCTTCTGCCTTCACCCGGATGAACTCAAGAAATCCATGGAAAGCCTCCCCGGATATCGAAGCAAACAGCTCTTGCATTGGCTCTATGACAAACACGTTTTCGACCCGCAATTGATGAGCAACCTGCCCGCAGAGACCAGAGACGAACTCAGCGATAAGCTCAGTTTCTTTCTACCGCAGATCGATCTTAAAAAAACCGCGAAAGACGGCACAACGAAATATAGACTGAAGCTCGAAGACGAAAGCATCATCGAGATGGTTCTCATCCCCGACGACAAGAAAAACACGCTTTGCGTATCCTCACAAGTAGGCTGCACGCGAGCTTGCAACTTTTGTGCCACTGGTGAATTAGGGCTCAAGCGCGACCTTCAAACCCACGAAATAGTCGCTCAAATAATGCTCGGCTCCTCTTTTTGCCAACCAAATCGCCTCACCAATCTCGTCTTCATGGGCATGGGCGAACCGATGGACAATCTTGATAATGTGCTAAAAGCTCTCAGCATCATCCAAGCTGATGACACGCTGTCATTTAGCCCCAGACGCACTACGATCTCCACCTGCGGCATCACCGACGGCATCATTCATCTCGCCGATAGCAAGATCAAAGCAAAACTCGCCGTCTCGCTTAACTCTGCAATTGACGAAAAGCGTAGCATAATCATGCCCGTGAATGAAATATACCCCCTCAAAGAACTCAAGCAAGCCCTGAAATACTACCTGACCAAAAGCAACTTCCGTGTCACTTTCGAATATATCCTCATCCCAGGATTCAACATGGGCGATGAAGATATCTCCGCGCTGAGAAGATTCGCAGGCGATCTCTCTTGCAAGCTTAACTTCATCCCCTACAACACTGTGCCCTCTCTGCCCTATCGCTCCCCAAGCGAGGCTGAGATCGAGACTTTTCTCAAAAAAGCACACAGCCTAAATCAAGCTGTCACCCTGCGTCGTAGCCGTGGAGCCGAGATCTTCGGTGCCTGCGGTCAATTAGCAGGCCAGAAATAAAAGGAGTATGGAACTATGAAAAGCATCAAAGAAATAGCCATGGAACACTTTCCCAGTGATAAGATGGCAAGATGTGGCGGCGCTCACGAGATTTGCCTCCATTGCGCTAAATGCCGCGTCGCCGAAGCTGATGAGACCTACAATCCAGACGCCGGAATCGCCTCCGTGATTGACGCAACCGTGCTCAAAGCCGAAGCCAACGCCGCTGATGTAGAAAAGCTCTGCGAGATGGCAAATGAATATAAAACCGCCTCCGTTTGCATCAATTCATATTTCATTCCCTTAGTAAAAAAGCTTTTATACCCAGTAGTTAAAACTTGTACAGTGATAAATTTCCCCCTCGGCGCAGGACACATCGAAGCTGTTGCCCAAGAAGCAGATGCAGTGATTAAAGCCGGTGCCGACGAGGTCGATATGGTTCAAAACCTCGCCGCCATCAAAAGCGGGAACTGGGACGATGCGCTGAAGACTGTTCAAGCCGTCGCCTCGCTTTGCCTCGCCCAGGATGTCTTGCTAAAAGTAATCCTCGAAACCTGTTACCTTAGCCGCGAAGAGCTCATCCTAAGCTGTCTCATCAGCAAAAAGGCAGGCGCAAAATACGTGAAAACATCCACAGGATTCGGCACAGCCGGCGCAAAAGCTGAGGACATTGCTTTGATGAGAAAAGCGGTGGGACCCAAGTTCGGCGTGAAAGCCAGCGGAGGCATCAGAACCCCTCAAGCCGCCAAAGAAATGTTAGACTCCGGCGCAAGTCGCATTGGCGCAAGCAGCGTCGTAACACTATTATAAGGAAGACAATAATGAAGCTAATCGTTGCAGGATACAACATCGATTCCTCCCTCATCGCTCAGCTTGAGGATCAAAACGCTACACCGGAAGTGATTTCCGCCGCCTACGCTCGCATCAGCCGCAGTCAAAAAAGCGTGGACGATCTCCGCAAAGAAGCATTAGAAGAGATCGAAAAGGCGCGCCATTCAAATGAGAACATCATCTTTGAGATGGGGCACTCATCTATCGCGGAACACGCTGTTTACAACCTCGACATCATCGGAGTCTCACGCTTGCTAACGGACACAATCCAGCGTAGCCGACTCGCCTCTTTCACTGAGAAGTCCCAGCGTTATGTCACCTTTGGCAAAGACTACATCGTCCCCGAGGAACTCAAAGATCACCCACAGCTTAAAAAACGTTATAACGAATTGGCAAATAAGCTCTTCAAGGAATATGAAAGGAGCTATCAGCTTTTAGACAAACTCTATCAAAAGAAAAGACCGGATTTGAAGGTTCGCGATCGCCAATCCATGGCAAAAGAAGATGCGCGCTACATCCTGCCCATGGCGACCAAAACCCAGATGGGCATGACAATCAATGCCCGTAGTTTGGAAAACCTTCTGCGCCGATTGGCAAAGAGCAACTTGCTCGAAGCCCATGAGTTACACAACCTCATCATGGATAACGTAGCCCCCATCTCGCCCTCACTTTTGCGCTATACCGAGGACGACGGCTACAATGGGCAAATCAATCTCAATCTCATCAATGAATGCTGTTTCCTGCAGCAAGAACTCCCCTTCATCACGAGCCTTGCGCCCCTCGAGATCGTCAAAGCCATGACGCAATCGGAGCCCATCGACGACATCATCCTCGCCGCCTTAGTCTATGAACAAAGCGAGATGGATTGGGGACAAAACATCGTTGAAATCTCCGAACTGCCGGCTTCCACGAAGAACATACTTTGGGAACAAGTCTTCGCCGGAATGAAAAGCTGGCACAAAGTTCCGCGCGCCTTCGAACTCGCCGATATGACTTTTGAGATTCATATGAGCGAATGCTGTTGGGCACAATTCAAGCGCCACCGCCAGTGCACGATGTTCAGAAAAAGTCAATCCGAAGACATGATAATCCCTTGTGCAATAAGGTCGATAGGCAGAGTGAGCGCGTGGGATAAGCTCTACATTGAAACCCAGAAATACATCAACGAACTTCCCGAAGAACTCTCACACATCGGCAACTATCTCAGGCTCAACGGCTCGCCGCTAACCGTCTTAGTGAAGATGAATATGCGCGAAGTCTATCATTTTGTGCGTCTTAGAGCTGATGAACACGCTCAGTGGGAGATTCAAAACATCGCCAAACTGATGGTTAAGATTGCCAAAAAGATGGCACCCAAGACTTCCTCAAAACTCTGTGGTAAAAGCGACTTTAAGTAAACTTATTGACAAAATCAATGGCATCCAAATCATGAACGCAATAAATATATGCGTCCCTGTAGCTCAGCTGGATAGAGTGGCACCCTCCGAAGGTGAAGGTCAGGCGTTCGAATCGCCTCAGGGACGCCATTAATCATGCAAAGACCCGTAATCCTCACCAGTGAGAACCTGAGCGTATCCTTCGGTGATAAGCTCATTTTCGATAGCGACAACTGGGGGCTTCACGAAGGCGACAAACTCGGCATTCTTGGCGTAAACGGCTCCGGTAAAAGCACACTACTCCGAACCATCGCCGGCAAGATCACCCCAAACACAGGCGAGATCACTCTCCGTAGCGGGCTTAAACTCGCCTATCTCGAACAAGACCCGCTCACTGACCTCAATCAAAGCGTTTTACACCACGTCATCCCCGATAGTGCAGACGAAGAAGAATATTACTATAAAGCCATCCTCAGCCGTCTTGGATTGGAGCTATATGACAGTTCCTTAAGGATTCTTTCCGGCGGGCAGCGCAGGAAAGCAGACCTCGCCAAAGCTTTAGCACTCAAGCCCGATCTCCTGCTTTTGGACGAGCCCACCAACCACCTTGATCTCGAAAGCATCGAATGGCTACAAGAATATCTCATCAACAGCAAAATCAGCCTGATCTTTGTCACTCACGACCGCTATTTCTTGGATTCCGTGTGCAATAGAATTCTCAACATCGAAAGAGGTAAGTTCTATTTTTATGAAGGTAATTATAGTGCCTATCTGCAAGGTAAGCTCCTGCGCGAGACCGACCTTATACGCAAGGAAACACGCCGACAAGCGCAACTCTCCAAAGAACTTATCTGGTTGCAAAGAGGAGCCAAAGCACGCACATCAAAACCAAAGCACCATGTAGATAGAGTGAAAGAACTACTCAGCAAGAGCTATCTCATTTCAGACCAAGACCTTCACCTCTCCTTCCAAACGGATAGGCTGGGCAAGACCATTCTCGAACTCCACAAACTGCGCAAAGCCTATGACGACAAGCTGCTTTTTAGTGATTTGGACTACAACTTTCAACCCCTTGATAGGATCGGCTTAGTGGGTCCAAATGGTTGTGGCAAGACCACTTTGCTCAATATCCTCACAGGTGCAACAAAAGCCGATTCCGGCTCCATAAAGGTGGGGCAAAACACCAATTTCGCCTATTATAAGCAAGATGAAGAAAGTTTTGACCCCGAGAAAAGAGTCTATGATTACATCGCGCAATATGCCGAGACCGTGCGCACAGCCGACGGCTCAAAGATAAGCCTCACCGAAATGCTAAACCGCTTTCTCTTTGACGGAAAGATGCAACAGGCAAAGCTTTCCACACTTTCCGGCGGCGAGCGAAAACGACTTTTTCTGCTCAAATCCCTACTTTTCGGCACAAACTTCATCATCCTCGACGAGCCCACAAACGACCTCGATATCCGCACCTTGGAAGTCTTGGAGGACTATTTAGATAGCTTCCGCGGCTGTCTGCTCGTAGTCTCGCACGATCGTTATTTCCTTGATAGATGTATAGATTACCTCTTCATCATGGATAATGGCAAGGTGCGCAAATTTGCCGGCAACTATTCCGACTATCTCTTGGTGAAACGCTTTGAGGAAGAAGAAAAAGAAGAGGCAAAGAAGCCGGTTGAGCGTCCGAAACGCATCAGTAAAGGCTTGAACTACAACGAACAACGCGAGTTTGCTCTCTTGGCAAAGGAAATCGACAATCTGGAAAACGAGATCGCCGAGATTGAAAAGAGCTTAGGCGAAGGCAAGCTCTCTTTCGAAGAATACGAGAACATGGCAAAACAGCTTTCAGAACTGCACGAAGCCCATGACATCTCCACAATTAGATGGATTGAACTCAGCGATAAATCGAACGCTTGATTTTTTCAAGAAAAATACTTCTAAGCCACCCCATAATCTCTCAAACAAATTGCCCCAAATAGCATAAAACTTCACAAACAGCATCATCATTGTCACAAAACACAGCTAAGCCACTTCTTCCCTATTGATTACAGCTTAGCGTGCGCTCATGATATGGTCATGCTCATGACCACATCATGACCATATCATGACCAGAACCCAGTAAGGAAGCAGTGGGAAACGATTGAAAAAAAGGCAAAAAATAAGGGCGGATTATCAACCTTTTTTTCGTTTTATAGGTTGATTTCCACCCAAACGCCCAAGCTGAATATGCGTGAGCCATCTGCGGTCTTTTTGTCGCTGCTATTCTCAAAGCTGGAACTTAGACCACCACGAATATTTTGGTCGAATTGATATGTTGCACCCGGCGTGATCACGAGTCGCATAGTATCCCTATCCACCAATGAGTTATCCCTTCCTTTCGTAACATCTTTCTTCTTCTCAAAGCTGACGGAAAGAGTGGATGAGAGCTGGTTGCTGATGTGGATTTTTTTATTAGTGAAAGGCACGGTGAAGCCTTTGCCGGCTGTGAGGCTATATGCCATATTGCTGTTTAAGGTTATGGAATCAGAGGTTTTAAGGATCTCATAGCTATCCATATCCGTGGTGTTATTCGTTCTGGAAAGTCCCACGCTTAGGTTGGTATTCAGTTTGGTAAAGAAATTCCCGCTAAAGCCCAAAAGCGGGGACATCGCCATGGTGATTGATTCCTGCTTGGGCTTATCCCAATCCACGTTACCACTGGCGCGCGTGACATATTGGAAACCAGTATTGAGCCTTCCGCCTCTTAGATATTTGTCCATCTTGATCCAGGGCTCCCAATTCATGAATGAGAGAGTGACATCCGGAAATGTGGTCTGAACGTTTTGCTGACTGGCAGAGGAACGCCTGGTATTGAAGCTATGAGCAAAGTTCATCGTACTATCGAAATTGCGACCGAGATACAGCCCGGAGGATACAGTCATCGTGTTGTCATTGCCGATTGCATCCATATAATCTCTGGGCATTGTGTGTGGAACGCCGAGTTGGAAGCCAAAATCCGGTAAATCTTCTTTGCGAGAATAGGTCATGGAATATGCGTTTTGAAAGGCAAAGTTGATGTTTTTGAGTTTGCTTGCATAGTCTATGGCATGGACATACAAAGGATATTGAGGGGATTTGGGTTTATCTTTGGGCTCTTTTCCTTTGCTTTTTCCCTTGTCCTTTTCCGGCTCTTCTTCTTTCTTTTCTTCGTCTTTTTCTTTTTTATACAGGTCTATTTCATCCTGATCTTCGTCAAAATCATCAAATAAAATGCCGGCTTCCTTCATTTTCTCTCTTTCTACATCCGAAAGATCGCCATGTTTTTTACGTTCTTCCCTATCTATTTCCAGTTGTTTACGTCTATCTTCTTCCTCTTGTCTTCTCTTTTCTTCTCTATCTTGCTGCATTGTATCTTCATGTTTTTTACGCTCTTCTTCATCATGTTTCATCATTTCGCTTTCATGAAGTTTGCGTTCTTCGTCACTCATAAAGTCAGTTTTGTCAGCATGACCATCCTTTTGAGATTTGCCGCCATAACTGGATTTGAGCTTCGTTGCCCACTGGGAAAGCATTGAGGAGTTCATCAGTGAAAAGTTTGCGCGGATGCCTCGACTGGTGTTACCATCACTCTGGAACACTTCTTCCTGGGTTCCATCGGAAAGATTCTCAAGATATTTCTTCATTAAATCGGTATAGCGAGCATTGAGACTAGCGCTGAGATTGAAGACGCGTGGTAAAAATGCGGGGTTATAGTTTAGTTGGAGGTCTTGGACATACTCGGTCTGTCTGCCCAGATTATATTTACCGTAATAGCTTTTTTGCATGAGGTCACGCTTGGTGTTGAACCTTGCGCTTGCATTGAGATCGCTTGTGAGTGGCCATGTGATATTGTTATCGCTGGTAAAGAGATAGCTGGCGTTGCTATATGCGCGAGGATACCAGCCATATTCTCCATCTCTGAGCTCCCAAACAAAGCTGTTCGGATTGGTATTGTTGATTGTAAAACTATTTGTAAAAACGTTGGGGAAATAGCCGAGTCTATAGTTTTTTCCAATCCTGAAGCTGGTCTTATCTGCCGGCAGATTGAGGTTATAGCTCATGGTTCCGCGCCAGGTGGTCGTGGTATCAATCGTTGTCGCAGTGCGAGAAAAACGCTGTTCAGCGTTACCGGAAAGCGTGAGCTTAGCCAATGTGTATTCAAGAATCTTGCTCTTGGGAACGTTGCGCATACTATAACCAAATTCGGCATAATATGACAAGGTTTCGGTGCGCTCTCTTTGTCTTTCTGTTTCGTCTAAGATATTATCTACCATGAGGTCGGAATTTGCCCGATATCTTGGCTGTCCGGCAGTGTAGCTTCTCCTGAGAGTAAGTGGCAAGTCTAAGCCCCAAGACCTTGGGAAAAAGCGATTTATGAAGTATTTGTTGAGGATGTTAAAGCTTCGTGTCTGGGTATAGGTATTTGTGCGCCCCCTTTGGATTTGAGGGTTGAAGTTCTCGCTTTTGGATTCATAATCTATGTCCAAATAGCTCAGATCGGCAAACTTGGTATTCAGCGAAAGCCTTTGCGCCACGCCTATGGCTTGATAGGGATTTGTCACCCTAAGGTCGTTGAAATACATAGTGCCCGTAAGAGGGCTATTTTGCGTATGAGTAAGAGGATTGAGCACGCCGAAATAGAGCTCACGAATCGCTGTGAGAGTGGGTCTGCCACGATAAAAATAGGTAGTGTTGTCAACCACCAAGGTGTCTGAGGTTGCGCCAGGATTCTTCTCTTTGAGTGATGAAATGTCTTGCAGGTCAAATTCCAGTTCAATCCACTTCTTTGAATCCATCTTGCTTTGATAGCGATTGACGGGAACTCGTTTCGTGATCTGATAATAGTTCAGCGAGTCTGCTCCTATGCGGAAAAACACATCCACTTCCTCGAGCATGGAATTATCTGCAACTTCGGGATATATCCAGTATTTAATCGTTTCATAGGCCAAGAGGTTATTTGCCTCTAACATTCTTTGGCGCAAGAGGACTTGATTGCTTGATTGAAGGTTGTTGATGTCGATGCTGAGAGAGGATTCCAAAGATTCCCTTTTGCTTTCGATATAAACCGTTCCTGGGGGCGAGGTATAGTGATTGGAGTTTTTCTGATTGCTGACGATGCCGGACATGTAGCTGGTATTGTGTGCATCGAGTTCAGCCTCGCTGAGGATGTTGCCTTGTTCGTCGCGCACGTGATGGTCTTGCCATTTATTGCCCACGACTTGAGCGTCGGCGATATAAACACGCGCCGGAGAATCGCTCTGCAGCCAGATTCGGGCATAGGAAATCTTCTTAAGAGTAGGCTGAATGCCGGAGCTGGAGTTATTTACAATTGTATATAGTTCGGGATCATTGAGTGGGATTCTATAAAGGACCCAACCGTCGTGGTTTTGGCCTAAGGTGTCGGCAAGCGAGATGCTATAACTAAAATAGCGGTCAAGCTGATCTAAGACTCCATTGCCATTGAGGTCTTCGGTGTCCAAGATTCCATTGCCTTCGGTGCCGTTTATGCCCGGATAATCTCCCAAACTGTCGATGTTTGCATGCGCGAGATCATAAGGATCGTGTCCGGGCTCACCGTGCTTGATCCCATCCAAGCCGATGTCCTCATCAAAAACGAGCACGCCGTCCATGTTGGCGTCTTCGGTATTGAGGCGGTTTAGTCCGCCATATTCAGTGTAAAAGTCTTCGTTGATATCGCCTAAATCAACCGTTAGAATCACGTTCGGTGGTGGATTTTGTTCCGATCGATCCAGCTTTACCATGAGTTCAATATATTTCTTTTGCGAAAAATCGAGCTGGTTGCCGAGATATTTCATGATGCCGCTCCAGCTTTGCACTCCACTGCCGGGCATGTATAATGTACTCGGCCAATGCCTGATAGCGAGCACGCTGGCTGTCTCTCGCCTCTCTCTATCTGTCAAAGTTGCAGGATCTTCAATCTGTTCCCTACGGATGTTTTTAGGGTTATACCAATTGGAACGCCCCTTGGCAAGATTTGTGCCATAAGGCTTGCTTCCATTCACCCATGCATTGAAAGTGATGCCCAAAGGATAGGAGTCGATGATGGATTCCATGTCGTCGATATAGGAAACCTTTTTCTTGGTCGTGGAATCGCCATAGATATTGGGAATCGTGTATGCGATCTCGCCTGTGAGGGTGATTTCGCTCTCGGCATTGGTGGAAATCAAAGGCAAAGCATCTATCCAGCGTGTGATGAATGCCGGCTTGAAACCTATCTTGCCGTCGATATTTGCCATCCACATCTCTATGTTTTCATTGCCGATGCGAGGGCGTTTGTCTGCAACAGTCTCTGATCTATAGATCGCTGTTCCGCCAAGCTTTGCATAGTCTGTAATCTGCCAATCCGCGCGCACCCCTGCAAGGGTCTTGCTCGCCACATCGAACATGGAGCGCGATTCATAGTCTATCTCAATACGTGCATCGGGGTCTTTGCCGGCAGCCGAAAGGAAGGTAATGCGCCCAAAGTCGTAGTCCACCAAATAGTCAACATTCTCTTTCTGCTCGATGCCGTTGACCTTGACTCTCACGCTACCTTTGAGGATTCCTGCTGAGGAAAGGTCAATCGCTTCGCGTCCAATCTTGCCTTTGATGGTTAGATAAAATCTTGTATCGAGGGAGTTGATACTTTCGTTTTCTTCTTGATAAAGAATTGTCTCGCCAAGGGGTTTAAAGGGCTCTATGAAAGGCAGGATCACCAAACCGGCAGTGAGGTTGATCGTGGCATCGTTGCCGTCTATGATACCGTCACCTGTGCTATCCAGCCTCAGATAATCCAAATATGTCCTGAATTGACCGGTGCTCAGGTCATTCGGCAAGTTGTGATTTCGGGCGTTCGCTTCGTCCAAAGTGTAGATGTCTAAGTTAAATCCCTCGTTCTTGACGTTGGTCTTGTTCATGCTATAGATGTTTCGCATTTGATAGTGCCAAACGTTGTCTTCATCGTTGGGATCATACTCCTGATTACGTCTGCGGATCACAAATGGGTAGATGATATCGCTTTCGGATTCATCGATTGAAGGGTTGAATCCTTTGGAACGCACAAGGGTGCCATCGCGCCGTTCATAACTCACAGCTAAGGTGGTTCGTCGAGTCACGGCATCGAGAACGGTGATCATTCCCGAGTCATAGTCTGTAATAAAGTTTGTTCCTTCAATGAGTTCGTCGTAATAGGGAACATAGTATTCATAGGGGCTAAAGAAAATGGTGTCGCCGGGTGCAGAGAAAGTGTTGTTTGCGGCATTTGAGTCGTCGATGAAGAGTCGCACCGTGCCATATTTGGGGAGCAGATTAGGGTTTTTGATCATCCAAGCACCGGAACCGTCGGTCTTAATCGCATTATCCACCCATCCTTGGGGAAATACACCTATATCATGCGAGCTGAAGATGTCGTAAAGTTCATAAGGATCGGCAAGATAATACATGGTGCGAGCAGTGTAGTCTTTACTGCGGAATGTGACGCTATCTGCTTGGGCTTGACCCACATAGCTCATCGTGTTCTTCTGTCCTTCTTCCTTGGATGCGATCACAGAAACGTCAAGATCGCCATACTTAAACTTTCCGGTGATGCCAAAAAGTCCTTGCGAACTCGTGGAATAGCTAATATATCGACTGCCGGAGAGCGAAAGCGTGATGTTTCCGGCTTCGAGGAGTTGAACAATTTCGTCTTCATCACCGGTGTATTTTATATTCACGTTGTTGGGATCAAAAAGCTCTTCATCGAGCTTGGAATTATATTTGAGATTCACCTGAATCTTTTCGCCTATGGTGCCGCTGAGATGCAGATTGGTCTCTTGTTCCATCTTAATATCGAAAGAGCTCTTGTTGCTTGTCTCATAGATGGGAACCTTTTTGCGCTTTGTGGAACTTACCTGCAGATTCACCTTTTGCGTACCGTCGAGATTGAGACGTCCGGCACTGCTGCCCAAGACCTTTTGCACAGAGCGTGGAAGCGCGGCCGCCGGTAACTCGAGCACAAATTCACCGATTAAGCCACTGCTTGTCACCTGTGCCGTTTTGCTATAATCCTTGATTTTCTTGATGAACGACTTGCGGAAGACATGGTCTTGCATGCTGCTGATATAGCTGTCAAAGCTCATCGGGACAGGCGGATATAGATCATGCCCTTCCACCTGGGTGTAGATTGTCACGATTTGCTTTTCAAAGTTTGGCTCTTCTTTGCGTTTGATCTCGAGGTTGTTAATCAGGTATGGTTTCTGTCTATGGATATTTAGCCCTTTATCCAGCTTATATACATCAAGCCTGTTATTGACGATAGGCGCATAGCCCGCCAGATCGATCAAAGGCGCAAACTCATTGCTCAACAGCAAGGCTGGCAAAAAGAGAATCAAGAGCAAAACAAGCCGGCGGTTCATCATCTTTTCTCAAGGAGCTCCATGAGGGCGTAGTGCAGGCCTTTCAGCGTGTGATCAGGGTCATAGACATATCCATGCGGCATTACTGGTTCAATCAGCGCGGCCAACCCACCGGTGACCACGACCTTGAAAGGAGATATCTCATGATATTCTTTGCATATCTTCCAAACCGTGCTTTCAATCATGCGGATATGCCCGCCAACTATGCCGCTCAACATGGATTCAATCGTATTTTGTCCCAAGAGTTTTGTTGGAGTTTTGAGCTCGATATCTTCTAATCTTGCAGCTTTTTGGATCAGTGAATCGGCAGCACTTTTGAGTCCCGGGGCAATGATTAAACCTTTATACACAGCGTCTTGAGTGACAAGCTGGATGGTTGTAGAAGTCCCCATATCGACCACGATACAATTCTTTTGATATATCTTGAAGGCGGCTAATGCATTTGCCACGAGATCTGCCCCCGATGCAGAACGGCTTTCTATCTCATAACTGAGTGATAACTCGGAAAGCCCGTCAATCTCAAAGACTTCTGCCTTGAAATAAATAGCAAACATCTCTTTTAAGAGCGAGGTCATTTTAGGCACGACGCTTCCCAACCCGATATGGCGAACCGATGACAAGTCATAATCTGCCATCTTTCTAATAATCAGGCTGTGATATGTGCTTATATCCATCGTCAAGTCGGTTTTAAGGCGACATTTAAAAACAATACTATCTGCCTCAAACAGTGCACAAACGATGTCCGTATTCCCTATATCCACAATTATGGAATAGGTATTGTCACTTTTTTTGAACATACTCCTCTGCTCTACGGTCATTTTTGGGTAAAATACAAAAACTAATAAGCAATATTACAGCCGAGAGCTACTATGGCAACAGTGCGTTTGGTGTCAACGCTTTTATCATCTTTTTGAGCTTGAAAACGCAGGATTTGCGATTAAGTGGATATTTGTCAACTCATTTGACTTAATTTTTTGGCGAGCTGAGAGCCTAAGAAAACGTTATTTCTTAATAGGGCAATGTTTGCACGAACAGACTCACCCTCGCTAATCTTGGCTAATGCGTCCAAAAGAAATGGAGTGAGTTCCTTGCCGGAGATGCCTTTTGCTTTGCCGAGAGCGTCATCAATTAAGAGCTGCACACGCTCAAGGGGAATCTCACTCTCTTTGGGGATGGGATTGGCAAGAAGCATGCCTCTTGTGAGCCCCGTCTCAGCTTTTGAGAGCCTAAAACTACGCACGATGCTATCAAGCTCATCGACTCTCTCGATCTTGAGCCCGCTTTCACGGCTGTAGAAAGACGGAAACTCATCTGTCTGCCAACCATATACAGGGATGGCTCTACTCTCCAAAGTCTCAAGAGTTGCCGAGATATCGAGGATCGCCTTGGCTCCCGCGCAAATGACAATTACGGGAATATCCTCCAATGCTTTGATATCCATTGAGATGTCTTTACTATCCTGCCAATCTCGGTGCACTCCGCCAATGCCACCGGTAGCAAAGACTTCAATACCAGCCTTGTGTGCCAGAAGCATCGTTGCCGAGACCGTCGTTCCCCCGCTTTTCTTTTGCGAGACAGCCATGGGGATATCCCTAAGCGCAATCTTGCTCAGCCCCTCTTTTTGCATCTTGCCGACAAATCTCTCTATATCGCTCTCTTGCATGCCTATGATGCATTTCCCTTCCAAAAGGCAGATTGTTGCAGGAACAACGCCTTGCTCGCGCGCCACGCCCTCCAATTGGCTTAAAACCTCAATAGACATGGGATATGGCAAGCCGTGGCTGATAACGGTGGATTCAAGCGCGAGGATCGGTCTATTGTCTTTTAGTGCGGACTCAACTTCCTCACTTAACACAATAGGCAATATAGACATGATTTACAAATACCGGATGATTTCTTATATGAATGTAATATAGAGGGACTTAGTTAGATACGAGCTTGTCTGTTAGTGTTTCGTTTTCTGGATGTAGAACAACCACTTCAACTTTTATGACCCCTGCTCGGATCATTTCAATCTCTTTGGCTGCGGCATAGGAAAGGTCAAGGTCTCTTCCTCTGGAAAAAGGTCCCCTGTCATTAACGCGCAATTCAACAGTCTTGCCGTTTTTGGGATTTATAACAAGGAGTTTGGTATCAAAGGGGAGGGTTTTGTGTGCGCAAGTCATTGCATGCATATCGAAAATCTCGCCGCTGGCGGTTTTTCGTCCATGGAACCTATGGGAGTAAAAGGATGCTACCATAGTCTCCGATTCATAACTCGGAGGTTCTTGAGTGTGTAGCGAATCTATGACCAGAGCTGTTTGATCTTGGCTGATCTCGTCGCTACCTATTCCGGCTACTGATTCTGCGATAATCGGTCCGATAAACAGGAACTGAATTCCCAGAAACAATACTAACACTTTTTTAGTTATATTTCTCATATTATGTTTTTCCTTCTTAGGCGAACCTAAGCATAAACGACCGACGCTAACAAACACGCCAAATCTGTCAAGTAAAATAATACCATCAAACGGCTACTCTCTATTTATCAAATAGTTAGCAAAATAACTCTGATAATGATATAATGGGTGTTAAATTCATAAATAAGTGTTATAAACACAGTTATGTATTTTGAGCACTAATCTTGGCTGAGTTTTGCCAGAGATATTGCTCTTAACATCATTCTTATGAGACACTTAACCTGTATTTAGCATTCATTTCAATAGAAACAGCACACAAAAAGAGTATGTTAGACCCGAAAGCGTAGCATGATTTTTTTTGCATGGCTTCGTGATGCAATTATTGCGTATTATCAGGAGAATAAAACCAGCTTCTATCGATTACACGATTTTTAATGAACACAGCCTCAGGTAAGTTCAATGCAGCTACTGTGCCCAGCGGCTACATTGAACTCATGCATTCACCCAAGACTTCCCGACAACAGCGCGACTATTAGATACAGCTTCGCCCCGTGGCTTCCACAAACGGTTTTGCCTTGTAATTTCACATTTTTTCACAACTATACACTTATAAAAGAACTATAGGTTTTCAATCCTGAGATAGACCAAAACCTCCTACTATCTATAGGGGGCCAAAATCGAAAAACGGTGACAAAATGAGCAACTATTTTTCGGTCAATCGCGTAAGTGCTTCAAAAATGAAGCCTGAAATAATCTTGAAAAAGATATTAAGCATAACCATGTTATGTAAACCTGCATAGTTTTTATTAACTTAGCTTTTACTTTATTAGTTATCTGCTTGATTGTTTTAATGATAGAATGACTATTTTTATATGAGCAATAAAAAAAGCCGGAACAAGCCGGCTTAAATCGTGATATTGAATAAATATCAGCTAAAAGTTATAGCTTCCTCCGCCATCGAGCCCACGATATAGCGGCATATGGAAACGATATTTCAGATTTTGGATAGGCTCCCAGAAAGTGAAAGGCGCTCTAAGATTACCTTGGAAATAGGGCACTTGCTTACCATTACTATATTCTTTCACTTCCGTTTGCACGAGATTCAAGAGATCGTGGAAATCCCGCATATCATTACCCATAAACTTCATCAAAGAGTGGGTGAATATGCTATAGCGAACCCCTTGTGATGTAAGGTGTTTACCCACCTGCTGCGCCATCGCAAAACCCTGATTATCCCCAAGCTTTTGGATAGGAGCAAGCCCACTATCGGCAGCACAAAGTGATTTGAAGAAACCCTTTGGCAACTGCCTACTTTCGAGGAACATGAAGGAATAGTCCGCCCGCGTAAGCGCCTCAAGCACCACATCAACGCTGATTAACTTATCGTCGAGATTCTTGATTTTGTTTTCACTAAACGGAATAAGATAGTTTTTACCCGACACCTGCTTGGTATATCCGGCATAATAGAAAACAGCGACATCATGACTTTTCAGTCCTTTTTTGAATTCATTGATCGCCTGATACATCTCCTCATAGCCGAGGTCTTTATGCAAAGTCACCTGATAATCCATGACTGCAAAGGCATCAGCCACCAATTGCGCATCGTTTAACGAGGTTGAAAGCTCATTTCCGCCATAGCCACTATTGCCAATGACCAAAGCCTGTCTTTGGGCAAAAGCGCCTACGCTTACCATGAGAATCAACAAGATAATTGCATACCTTTTCATTTCTTCTCCCAATTTATCTTTAATTTGTGTTCATGATTTCACATCCCATCCAAGACACGAAACAAAACTTTCCAAAACGATTCATCACTTTCTATGATACATTTAAGAACCTTGCTTTCACTGCAAAGGTTATAACACATTCTACCAATTAAAGAGACTGCGCCAGCCTCCAGAGCTCTGGTTTTCGACCTCAAGGCTATCCGGCAAGGGCTCTTCACCACGACTGAGAGTAAGCCGCACGATTGTTTTGCGTTCCACCTTACTATTCGGATATGGATTTGAGCGGATCACAGCATCTCGCTCCACGCTGTTACTATATACAGAATCGACGATTGCGCTCCTTAGATCATTATTTCTAAGGCTGATCATCGCTTCTTGATAGTTCATTTCCAAGACATTCGGCACAGCCACGAGGCGACTGCCCTTACTCACTGTAAGATATACAGTTCCATCTGCTCTAATTTTAGTTTCGGGCAAGGGAGATTGTTCTAAGACTGTATGTTCTTTAAAGCTTTCGCTAAAGAGAGAATCCCGCACGACCACATGAAGTTTTGATTCTTGCAGAATGCGTTTTGCTGTCATGAGCTCTTTGCCCACCACCTCAGGAGTCGCGATGATATCCGGTCTGCCAAAGACAATCGGCAAGACCACCTTGCTAAAGAGGAAAGCCGTGATAAAGATCACTCCGATCCCTATCCCTATGGTATAAAGCCATTTCTGGGTTGTATTCTTACTCATCTAAAGACCTCAACTTAAATAGATTTCATGAGCTTGGCCGCGAAAGCCCCATCCATGAAGTGTTTAAACGGAATCGTCTTCAAAAACCCATCTTCCGTATATTGTTTAGGAATATATTTTTCAGCCGGCTCCAAAGAGAACTTTGAATTTCGACTGAGGAATGCTTTGATTTGATGCTCATTCTCCTCCGGATTCATGGTGCAGGTGGAATAGACCATATAGCCGCCAGGTTTCACGAAGTTTGCTGCATAGTCCAAAGCCTTAGCCTGCAATTTAACAAGCTCTTTAATATCACTGTGATTTTGCCAACGAAGGTCTGCCTTGCGCGAAAATACGCCCCAGCCGGAACATGGCGCATCCACGAGAACCCGATCAAATGCCGGAGCAAGAGGACCATATTTCAGTGCATCGGTTGTGACTAAAATGATATTATTAAGCTGTAATCTATCCGCCGCCTGCTTGAGCATTTTCATCTTTTTGGGAGACTTATCCACTGCCACCACCTCTCCGCTATTTTGCATGATTTCAGAGATATAGGTGCACTTCCCTCCCGGAGCGGCAAAGAGATCCAAGACCGATTGATCTGCCTTGGGATCCAATAGTTCCACCACCATCGCTGCTGAGGTGTCCTGCACGGTGAAATAGCCCTCAGAGAAGGCAACTTCTTCGAGAACCTCCGCACCTTGAGTGGTGTGGAACATCATCTCACTCGCCTCACAGGGAATAATCTCTATCTCCCTACGTGCAAAATAGTTCTGCAATTTCTTCGCTGTTGTTGCCACGGAGTTCACCCTGATATGCAACTCAGGATTTTCATTGAAGTGCATCGCCAAATATTCGGTGTCTTCCTCACCCCAGAGCGAGAGCCAAGTCTTGACCAATTCAATGGGATAGGAATGTTCATTTGCAATGCGCGCAGCAGGATCTTCGGGATAGACGACTTTGTCTTCGCGCTGATATTCACGCAAAACGGCATTGACGAAATCCCCCACCGCCGGCGAAAGCTGTTTCTTTGCCAGTTCCACCGTTTCATGCACTGCCGCATGAGGCGGAATGCTATCCAAATAGATGAGCTGATATAGCCCTAAATATAGCATTACCTTGATTTTAATGTCGGTATCTTGATACTTTTCAGGATCGGTATAAAATGAAAGAATATATTCGAGTTTTTGTTTTTTCTTGATAACGCCTTTCACGATTGCATAAAAAAGGCCTATATCTTCGCCTTCTTTCTTCAGTTTTCCGGCACGTTGATTGAGCAGAGTATCCGAAAACTCTCCCCCTCTCAGCACTCTCAGGATGGTGTTATATGCTTCTAAACGAAAGTTCATTTCGCCCTCTGATACAGCCTTTTAATCAGTTCTTTGATGAGCCGTTCGGCAGGCATGGAAAGCTCTTCTTCAGTAAGCAATTTCAGCTCTTTTTGGATGGCTTGTAAATTGAAGCCCAGCGCCACGAGTGCGTCCTCTGTCTCTTGCAGAGCGCCTTCGCTAAACGAAAGATCAGAAGCGTCAAGATGCTCCATGAGATGATGCACCTTGTCTTTGAGTTCGATGATGATGCGCTGTGCCGTCTTTTTGCCAATGCCCGGAACTCTGGTGAGAAGTGCCTCCTCAGAGCTGCGAACGCTGCGGATAAAGGCAGAAACGCTGAGCGTGGAAAGCACCGAGATTGCGATCTTGGGTCCTATGCCACTTACTTTATTGAGCAAAACAAAAAGCTCCTTTTCCGCATAGCTGGCAAATCCAAAAACGCGCATATCGTCTTGTGTGATATTAAGATGCGTATATAGGCTGCACTCCGAGCCCACCCTGGGTAAGACCTCGAAAGTGGATACAGGAATGAGTATCTCCCAACCCACTCCACCGGTTTCGATGACCGCCAAGATCGGGCTTTTGTGAGCAAGAATCCCTTTAAGATAATATATCATTGCAATGCATCCCATTTAATTCTGTTAAAGTGAGCCGTTGCAACCGCCAAGGCATCGTAAGCATCGTCTCTTTTATCGCTGGCTTCGAGTTTATAGAGCTTGTCGATCATATATCGAACTTGATCTTTATCGGCATTCCCATTCCCCACCACCGCTTTTTTGACTTCGCGAGGGCTATATTCAAAGATGGGAATCCCCTTTTGAGCCAGCGCCAAGAGAATCACCCCGCGAGCGTGTCCAAGAGTGAATACGCTGCGGATATGCTTCTGAAAAAACATCGATTCTATGGCAGCACAATCAGGCTGATATTCTTCTAAAACTTTGCTGATCTCACTGTGGAGCAAGACCAATCTCTCACCCAAATCGGAGACGCGGGTCACGTCAATAACGTCGCAACCCGCGGCTATAACTTTGTTCGCTTGGGTTTGGATCAGACCATAGCCGCAATAGCGACTGCCGGGATCAATACCCACGATTATCATAGTGGGATATTATTCCGCTGCAAGCCTTTCCATAACTTCGTCAGACAATTCAAAATTGGCATAAACTTTTTGAACGTCGTCCAAATCTTCAAGCATATCTATGAGTTTGAGCAACTTTTCGGCAACGTCGTCGGCATTGATAGTATTCTTCGGAACGCGGGTGAGTGTGGCTTCTTCCACCTGATATCCCGCCGCTTCGAAACTACTAAGGACGGTGTGGAACTCACCGGGAGCGGTATAAATCTCAAAATATTCCTCTTCGGTGACCACGTCATCGGCGCCGGCTTCGAGGGCTTCCATAAAGAATTCCTCTTCGTCTTTGCCTTCGCGCGGCACTTGGAAATAGCCTTTGAGATCAAAGTTCCAAGACACAGCACCCGTCTCGGCAAGGTTTCCGCCAAACTTAGAAAACATGTGGCGAATCTCTGAGACTGTGCGATTTTTGTTGTCGGTCATGGTTTCCACCACGATTCCAACCCCATTGTGTCCATAGCCTTCATAGGTGATTTCTTCATAGCTCACGCCTTCCAGATCACCGGTGCCGCGTTTGATGGCGCGCTCGATGTTATCTCTGGGCATGTTTGCGCCTCGAGCTGCCAACATCGCCGTTCTTAGCCGTGGGTTTGTATCGGGGTCTCCCCCACCCAGCTTAGCGGCAAGGATTATCTCCTTGGTTATGCGCGTATAGAGTTTCCCGCGCTTGGCGTCTGTGGCTGCCTTTTTATGCTTAATTGAACTCCATTTATTATGTCCAGCCATTTCAAAACCTCTCTTTGTTTACTGAACGTCGTCGTCCTGCCAGGCTGCAATAACTCTCTGAGCCACGTCTTCCGGGACTCTTTCATAGTGAGAAAATTCTTGAGTAAAGCGACCACGTCCCTGAGTGAATGACTTCAGAGCAGGGTAGTAGTTATACATTTCAACAACAGGCATTTGCGCGCTCAAATATTGTTTTTTGCCTTTTTGCTCCATTCCCATGATGCGACCTCTACGCGTGGAGATATCGCCCATCACATCACCCATATATTCACTGGGAACGATGATGACGAGATCGTGTATAGGCTCGAGCAAAATCGGTTTACATTTCTTAAAACCTTCTTTCAGAGCCATGGAGGAAGCGATCTTGAAAGCCATTTCAGAGCTATCCACATCGTGATAGCTGCCGTAATAGACTTCTACTGCCGTATCAACAACTTGATAGCCGGCGATGATTCCTTTTTCCATGGTCTCAACCAAGCCTTTTTCGATGGCAGGAATGAAGTTTGAGGGGATCACTCCACCAACGATGGCGTTTATAAACTGGAAGCCTTCACCACGTTCGGTGGGCTTAATTCTGAAATATACTTCTCCATATTGTCCACGACCGCCGGATTGTTTTTTGTGACGATATTGGCTCTCGGCACCTGTAGTGATGGTTTCTTTGTAAGGAATACGCGGAGTTTGGAGCTCAGCTTCTACTTTATAGCGATTTTTGAGCTTTTTGATCACGAGCTGAAGCTGCTGTTCGCCCATACCGGCAAGAACGTTTTCATGAGTTGCGGCGTTGAGTTCATAGCGCAAGGTGCTGTCTTCGGCGATCACTCTCTGCAAGCTGGAGCCGATCTTGTCTTCGTCGCTCTGATTCACAGCCTTGATGGCTTGCCATGTAGTGGCAGGCGGAAGCTCGACGGGGATGAGTGAATGGCGAGCATTTGCGGCAACGATGCTATTCATCACGCGTGCGCTTTTGAGTTTCACCAATGCACCGATCTCTCCGGCTCTGATTTCAGATGTATCATGTCTGTTTTTGCCAAGCATATAATACATATTACCGGCTTTGTCTTTGGTCTCACGTTCGGGAACGTAGAATTCAGTTCCGCTCTTGAGATTGCCGGAGAACATTCTCACTAAGGCAAATTCGCCCATGCTGGGATCTGCATAGAGCTTGAACATATAGCCCAAAAGCTCGCCGCTGGGGCTGCAGACAAAGTCTTTTGTATTTTCGCCTTCGAGGAGCTGCATATCTTTGCAATCTTCCGGAGAAGGAAGATAGTCGATCACGGCTTGCAAGAAAGCAAGGACGCCTGCGCCGGTTCCGGCTGAGCACACAAAAGCAGGAGTAAGCTCACCATTACCGATGGCTTTTTTCATGCCTTTGATAAGGTTCTCTTCACTCAGCTCCATGTTTTCTAAAAATTCATTGAGCAGGTCTTCATCGGTTTCAGCAACGGATTCCATGAGCTGTAAACGTGCATCTTCCACCAAGTCTGCCATATCGGCAGGAATTTCGCCTTCGCCTGAAGCGGTGATTGCTTTTTGCTTGATGATATCCACAACGCCTTCAAATCCACCTTCTTTACCGATGGGAAGATGAACTTTCACAGGATTTAATCCGGCGTTTTCATGGATGGATTCGAGGGTCTTGTCATAATCGGCATGTTCGTTATCCATGCGGTTTACGAGGATGACTCTGCCTTTCTTTTTGCCTTCTAATTGTTCGAGAGCCAGCTCGAGGCCGACTTCAAAACCGCCGGTTGCA
>Ga0172382_10001833_pt1 | contig 36811 bp, 41 predicted proteins | sample Leawel138RmetaG_FD_122245 | JGI IMG/M metagenome (GOLD analysis project Ga0172382, IMG submission 122245) | Leachate microbial communities from a municipal landfill in Southern Ontario, Canada - Leachate well 138R metaG | ecosystem: Engineered > Solid waste > Landfill > Unclassified | place... | reverse complement strand
TGACGACCAAGCCCAAGCCTATATACGAGGCCAATACTTTCAGCCACATCTTGGCGAAAAGGATATTCAACAGAACACGCAAAGCACCTTACGCTTACTGCCGCAATAAAGCCGAAAAAGTCACGCTAAGCAGCACACTTGGCGTGACCTCTATTTACGTTCCTGCCGGACTCACGACATTCTGCTGATACTCTGTCCATGCAGAGCTCTGTTGTGCAGGGTTGCTCCATACTTTATTAACCTGCTCTTGCAACCAACCCGCTGCTTTACACCAGGCTAAAGACTGGGTACTGCAGGCGCCACTGGCTAAAGCCCGCTGAATAGCAGCAACATCCACCCGGGTAAGATAGCGCGTTGCTCCATCCATACGTTCTTCACCACCATAACCGAGCTGCATTTCGGCCATCGCATCGGCTTTACTCCAGCCTTCAAACACCATCCGGTACATCGCAGCAATCAATCCAGTGCGATTTTGTCCATGCTTGCAATGCATCAGCACTGCGCCTTTTTGTTGCGCGCTAGCAATGCTGCGCAATACTCGCAGCACATCAACATCATCAATACGGTCAGTGCGTAAAGGAATCTGCACCTGCTCAATACTGTCATCGTGCAACCAAGTACTGTCGGGTTTTTGATAAAAATTAATCACCGTTTTAACATTCTGCTGCTGCAGCCACTGCACATCCTCTGCACGTGGCAAAGCGCTACGATAAAGTAGCTCATTCATTTGGTATAAGTGATAACTGGCATCCACCGATTGAGCCCATTGTGCCGGGCGCTGCTCAGCGCTACTTAATTTTGCTAGCGATAATCTAGGCTCGGGAGTCTGCACAGAGTGGCGCGCAACAAGGCTGCCGATCATTACCAGCAGCAGTGCAGCTAAGGTATAAAGGTAGCGTTTCATCGTGCCACCTGCGCCACAAGTTCGGATTGAGTTGAACTGCTGCTTCGATATAACAACAACCCATAACAGAGCGTGCAGATCAGCCAGTCAAATAAAAACGTCCATAGATTATGTGAGAAAAAATGCGCACCTTGTAACATCCGTCCCAGCGAAAAGACCGAGCCCAAGGTGATGGCAAAGATTAAACACACCCTCGCTGTGCGTGGTTTAATATCACGTAAGGCAAAAAACAAAGCGATCAGTGAAAACCCAGCTGAAGCATGTCCGCCGGGCCAACAACGCCCTGGTTTAGCTGTTTCTGGCCGCGCCTCAAGCAAGCCGGAATACAACTCTTGCCCACCAAATTCTTGCAAGCTCCATGGACATTGCACTGCGGTCAAAGTCTTCAGTGGTGTCACTAAGGCCGTCGAAATGCCCAAGGCCAAAACCACATAACCCAGCCGGCGACGCCACACCCGCAAGCGCTGCCAAACAAAACTCAGAACGAAGCCAGCAATGGCTAACACTCCAAAAGCAATAACCACTTGCTTAGCGCGATCATGTAAAACATCTTCTAAAAAGAAGCTTTTTGCCCCGATAAAACCACTATTGGGCTCATACATCAGTCGAGCTAAACCCAGATCAAGCGCGTGTGGCTCAAATATCAATAAGCCCGCCATCAACAGCAAAGGGATGGATAATGCATACTTAAAATTGAAAGGTTGTACTGCTAAAGTCCTCATATCACTGCTGTCCTTGCACAGAGTCTAACGTTTGATTTTTAACCAGTGATTTACCATGCCACTGTAATAGACCTTGGGCAATGGCATGACTCGCTCCTTGGTAATAAGCAATATTACGCTGCACCAAATCATTACTTTTATCTGCACGACGCTCATAGCTGACACCTAACGCATCATCATGGCGACGCACCGTTTTACGTGGGCTAAGAATGGCTAAGTCCGCACCATCAAATAGACCTAAGTGCTGATAGTTGCCTAAGAGCGCACGTCCACGCTCGGCCGCTTCAGGACGCAGTACATCACGACCAAAAAAGGTACTTTCATACGATTGATTGAGCAGGCCGAGCAAGGTTGGCGCAATATCAATTTGACTGGTCAGGGTGTTTATTTCACGCGCTGCAAGGTAGTGCGGTGCATAGATAAACATCGGGATATGATAATTACTGACGGGCAAATCTTCTTTACCCGCACTGCCAGCCGTATGGTCAGCAACAAAGACAAAGATCGTGTCAGCAAACCAAGGTTTCTGCTGCGCTTGGCGTAAAAACTCACCAATAGCATAGTCGGTGTATTTCACTGCCCCCTCACGGCCATCACCTGAAACGATATCAATACGGCCATCAGGATAGCTATACGGACGGTGATTAGACGTTGTCATCAACTGTAGAAAGAAAGGCTTACCCTGCGCATGATCGGCATCGGCAATTTTCAAGGTCTGCGCGTATAAATCTTCATCCGCCATACCCCAAGCATTGGTAAAGCTCATCTCACTGTCTGGCACACTGCTTTGGTCAACAATGCGATAGCCATTGCCAGAAAAGAACGCATTCATATTGTCAAAGTAACCACGGCCACCATAGATAAAGACACTGTCATAGCCTTGCGCATTGAGTTGCTGACCGAGGCTCGCAAAGCCACTTTCGCGACCAATACGCTTCACCAAAGAGCGACCTGGCGTCGGTGGTACCGATAAAGTAATGGCTTCTAAACCACGATCGGTACGAGTACCGGTGGCATACAGATTAGTAAAGGCCAAACTTTCGCCGCGTAATTTATCTAAATTAGGCGTCAGTCCACGCTCATCACCAAAGCTGCCTAAATACTTCGCCGATAAGCTTTCAATGGTGACTAACACCACATTCAAGCGACGTGCTGCGCCCTGATAAGTGATTTCACGACGAATATCTAAAGGGTTAGTACTAACAAAACGCGCATGGCTTTCCTGTACTTCGGCACGCAATAAAGCACCAACTTGCTGCTCATCAAGCGTGGCGTAAAAGCTGGGGTAATCCAGTTCGTTATTACGGAAAGCGGCAAAAAACTGATAAGGGCCATTGGCGGCCAATTCACGTTGATAGCTATTACCACCACTACCACGAGGAAAATCCTGACTGAGCAGCAATCCGGAAAGACCTGCCACAGCAACCAACACGACAAGCCCAGGCAGCCGAGAGAGCAACTTGCTCGCAGGCACATCTAAGGCATTGTGTAGGGGTTTCTTCAGCATCACCGTAAGCAGAATAGCCAGCAATGCCAAGCCTGCCAGTAGAGGATAAACCGGATAGGATTCAAGAATATTATCGATCACTTCTTTGGAATAGACCAAATAATCCACGGCAATAAAGTTGAAACGTACCGAAAACTCATCCCAAAACAGCCACTCGGACACGGCGGTAAACAACATCACAAACAGGCTTATCGCAAACATCATCCGCAGCACAAATTGATGCCAACTTTTCGACCATAGCCACTGCGGGCAAAAGACCAGGTAGAGACCGAGCGGCAGACTGGCAAAGCTCAAAAAGCCCAAGTCATAGACTAAACCTTGGACGAACACTAACAATAATTGCCAGACACTGGCGTCCGCGGCAGAAAAGCTAGCGCACAATAAAATTACGCGAGTGACAGTAAACAATGTCAACCATGCGATACTAATCATCGCCAAGTAGCGCCAGCGAGAAGCGTTAAGCAGTAACATAAGACAGCACCTAGTCAGATCAATAAGGCTGCAGTGTGCGGCAAGGGCTGTGAGGCATTTGTTAATCTGATGTGAAAATACCGTTAAATACGTAACTTATACAGCGAGTATCCATGCGCATTTTAGTGATTGAAGACAACCGAGATATTCTGGCCAATATCGTTGATTACCTCGAGCTCAAAGGTTTTATTGTTGACTGTGCCCAAGATGGCCTCAGCGGTATGCATCTGGCCCTCACCCAACCTTACGACTTGATTGTTTTAGATATTATGCTGCCAGGTATGGACGGTTATCAGGTCTGTCAAAAGCTGCGGCAAGACGCGGGGATCAACACACCAATCATTATGCTAACGGCCCGCGATGCGCTGGATGATCGCCTTAAAGGTCTGCATTCCGGTGCTGATGATTATTTGCTTAAGCCCTTTGCTTTGTCCGAGTTGGTCGCGCGTATTCAAGCCGTGTTACGCCGTAGTTTAGGCACCAAGACACGGGCTCTTGACGTCGCCGATTTACACTATAATCTCGAAACCTTAGAAGTCAGCCGCGCCGGTCAAGCACTTAAGCTCAACCCAATCGGACTCAAACTACTGGCGATTTTGATGCAGCGTAGCCCTGCCGTGGTGCGCCGTGAAACACTTGAAGAGACACTTTGGGGCGATCATGTGCCAGATAGCGACAGTTTGCGCAGCCATATTCATCAGCTACGGCAAACGATTGATAAGCCCTTCACAACCCATCTTCTGCACACCATTCACGGTGTTGGTTTTCGTTTAGCGGATCTCGAGCATGAACAGTAAGCAGCCTTTAGAACGACGGATTATTATCGCCTTTACCTTAATGACGCTATTAGTCAGTGGCACTTTTTCCTTGGGTATTGTCGGCATCGTACATTTCATCGAGGAGCACTTAGTTTCACAAGAGCTTAATCGTCAATTGCATATTGTTGTGCATGAAGACCTGCCCAAAGGTCATCCACCACGCTTAGATCCAGAAACCCATTTTTATGCCAGCAATCTAGAAGCGTTTGCCATTCCTCCACAACTTAATCAGCAAGAGCCTGGCTTTACTGAAATCGTGGATGGTGATGAAGCCTTCTATGTCTATACGCAGGAAATCAATGGTGTACGTTATATCCTGGTGCAAGAACAACATGAGTTTGAACAGCGCGAACAAGCCTTATTTAATGTGGTGCTCGCCGGTTTTCTATTGAGTATTATCGGTGCCTGGGTGTTGGGTCGTTTTATGGCGCGTAAAATCATGCAGCCGGTCAGCCGTCTGGCTAAACAAGTGCAACACCGTGACCAACTGCTACCCTTGGCACCGCCTTTAGCCACAGAATATGCAGATGATGAAATTGGTTATTTAGCTGCTGCTTTTGATCATACTCTGGGGAAATTACGCAATAGTTTAGAGCGCGAAAAACTCTTTACCAGTGATGTCAGCCATGAGTTACGCACGCCTTTAATGATCATCGCCAGCTCCTGCGAGCTACTCGCAGAAGCACACTTATCAGAGAAAGAAAATACTCACTTACAACGCATTCAACGCGCCAGCGAAGAGATGCATGATTTGGTACAAACCTTCTTAATTCTTGCGCGCAGCAAACCCGAAGAGGCCTTTTTAGGCGGGCAAGCAACCTTACAGAATATTGCTGACGCACAAGTAGAGCTATGGGAGCCATTATTTACTGAAAAAAACATTCACTTTCAGCTCTGTACGGCGCAGCCGCCTAACCAAGTTTTTTACAATGCCACCTTTCTGCGCACCGTACTCTCCAATCTGCTGCGCAATGCCTTGCACTACACCGAGCAAGGTGACGTTATTTTAACCTTGTATAGCGATCACTTCACTGTAGAAGACACGGGCATTGGTATTCCTGCTGGTTTTCAAGAAAACATTTTCGAGCCGTTTACCCGAGGTCAAAACGCACGCGGTGAAGGTTTGGGGCTTGGCTTATCTTTGGTGCGTAGAATCTGTAACCACCAAGGCTGGTCAATCCAGGTCAGCACCCGCACACCGATGGGTAGTTGTTTCAGTGTATTTTTAGATACTAAAACGCATACCCTAGAGAAAACCTAAGAACTCACATATTTTTCACATCCGTTTAACATCAGCTTGATGACGCTCAGTTTAGGCTATACGGTATTACTTATCTCGACAGGACAACTGCAATGCCTAAAACGCCTATTGAATTGGCTTTTTCAGAAAAATATGATCAAGCTCATGCCCAGCAATACCTAGAAAAACATCAAGATGGTTTATCGCGCAAACTGTCACATTATCGCGATCAGCAGTTGGCGCGCCGTGCGTTAACCTTAGCTGGCGAACCTGACTTAGTCCTAGATTTACCCTGTGGTGCCGGACGCTTTTGGTCAACCCTAGCCGAGCAACCCAATCGTATTATTTTAGCCGCAGACAACTCTGCTGATATGCTCAGCACCGCCTTAGCTTCACAACCAAAACATATCACCGAGCGCGTGCGTGCCTTTCAAACCTCAGCCTTTGCTATCGACTTACCGGATAACTCCGTCGACAATATCTTCTGCATGCGTTTATTGCACCACATTGAGCAACCTGAGCACCGTCTAGCCTTACTCAAAGAGTTTCATCGCACCACGCGCGACAGTGTGATTATTTCATTATGGGTGGATGGCAACTACAAAGCGTGGCGACGTAAAGTGTTAGAGAAGCAGCGCTTGCAAGAGGATCCATGCTATAAAAGCAGCAACCGATTTGTGATTAGCCGAAAAACAGTCGAACAAGAGTTTATTCAAGCTGGATTTAGCATTCAAAACCATCTCGATTTTCTACCCGGCTACTCCATGTGGCGAGTCTATGTTTTACGAAAAAATAATAATTGAGTCATAAGAGGTATGGCATGAGCGCAGCAAGACAACTTCACGAGCAAAACTTTAATGCTTGGTGGTTACGTACCGGGGAATGGGTCGAAGAGCCCAACCAACGTCGCGGCGGGGAAAGTGGCGTGCAATTTCTTGCACCTGAAACACCCGAGCAGCCTTGGCTATACAGCAAACGTCAAATCGGACATCGTTTTATTTCTTGGCGCTATCCCCTAGGCCGCCCCACCGTCTTGCGTGAAAAAAATGCCATGCAAGCCTTGGAGCGCCTTGGCGTGCAAGTACCTAAACTGGTCTTTTATGGCGCAGTAAAAAAGAACCACGACTGGCATGCACTCTTGGTCACTGAAGCACTCACTGGCTTTATCAGTTTAGACGAATGGTACAGCCAGCAACAGGCGCAAGCTGTTGACCCCATCATAACGACAAGCGTCTTACAGCAGGTAGCCAATACTCTATATAAAATGCACGCCGCCGGCTGGCAACACAGCTGCTGTTATGGCAAACATATTTTCATTAAGATTAATCCGCAACAGACACCTGAAGTAGCCTTACTCGATTTAGAAAAAGCGCGCCGCCGCTGGCCAGCACATCAAGCTGCTTTGCACGATATTAAACAGTTTGGACGCCATCGTGGCGGTATGCCAGAAGAACATTGGCAGCTTTTTTTACAGCATTACTGCAACCTAAACCCAAAGTTACGTACTAAGTTGACATAATTTTGCGGCCGCGACAACGCAGACACAGACCATCTCCTCTATTCATGCCAACATAGGCGTTATTTATGCTTTCCAGCACTCATTCTGTACCTAAAAAAAGAATTACTTTAGGTTCACATTTGCTCTTTAGTGGCGCCAGCATTGTCCTATGGCTGCTGTTATTAACAGCCTTACGCGCCTTACTCTTGGCGTATAACCATGAAATGATTGGTAGCACCAGCAGCGCCGACCTGCTTGAAGCCTTTAGTAATGGCGTACGCTTTGATCTACGCTTAATCGTTTATGTGAGTGTGCCATTACTGCTCGGTATACTGATACCATGGTTGATGAACCAGCGCCGCATGCTGGTGGCTTGGCTCACTATCAGTGCTGCTGTTAGCATTTTACTGGGTATTATCGAACTCGATTTTTATCGCGAATTTCATCAACGCCTTAACAGCTTAGTCTTTCAATATCTGAATGAAGACCCTGCGACGGTGCTGAGTATGCTTTGGCACGGCTTCCCAGTCGTGAGCTTACTCAGCGCATGGTTAGCCTGCACTCTAGTGATGTTTCTACTGCTCTCTTGGGCAGAGCGAAAAACCCGCATCTACAGTACCGCAGCGTCTGCCTACAGCTATCTGGCTCAAGGTGTGACCTTCTCGATTTGCTTAGTGATTTGCGTGATCGCAGCACGCGGTACATTACGTCAAGGTCCACCCCTACGCTGGGGTGATGCCTATACCACTCACTCGATGTTTGCCAATCACCTTGGTTTAAATCCGGTACTCAGCTTATATAACGCCGCCAAAACCACCTTTTCTGAACACCGCGACAATATTTGGAAAGCCACGCTACCTGCAGCCGAAGCACAAGATATTACTCGCAACTTAGTGCTAACCGCACATGATGAATTGACAGATGCTGACAGCGCTGCCATTCGCCGCATCTACACGCCTGTCGCTGATACGCAGCTGAACGTGCGTAATGTTGTGGTGATTCTGATGGAAAGCTTTGCGGGACGTTACACCGGAGCATTGGGCAGCAACGATCAGATCACCCCAGAGTTTGATAAATTAAGTAAAGAAGGGTTACTGTTTACCCGCTTCTTTGCCAACGGCACCCACACCCACCAGGGTATGTTCGCCAGCATGGCGTGTTTCCCCAACTTACCGGCCTTTGAATACCTGATGCAAAGCCCGGAAGGCGGCCATCAGTTTTCTGGTTTACCCCAGCTGTTAAGTCTACGTAACTTCCAAGATGCCTATGTCTATAACGGCGACTTTGCTTGGGACAATCAACAGGGCTTCTTTAGTAATCAAGGCATGACCAACTTTATTGGCCGTAACGATTATGTCAATCCTGTGGTGTCTGATCCCACTTGGGGCGTGTCCGACCAAGATATGTTTGACCGCAGTATTATCGAACTGAATAAGCTGCCCAATGACAAACCCTTTTATGCCTTACTGCAAAGCCTATCGAACCATACGCCGTACGCACTACCCGACGTACTGCCCACTGAAACAATAACCGGGCACGGCAGTTTAGATTTACACCTGACGGCGATGCGCTATTCCGACTGGGCACTGGGGGAGTTCTTTAAGAAAGCCAAACAACAGCCTTGGTATAACGATACCTTGTTTGTGGTGCTGGGTGATCATGGCTTTGGTGCGCCCGAGCAAATGACCGAAATGGATCTGTACCGTTTCCACGTGCCGATGTTATTGATTGCGCCGGGTATTCAAGAAAAATGGGGCACAGAAAACGCTACCGTTGGCTCACAAGTGGATATGGTGCCAACCATCATGGGTCGCTTAGGCGATACAGTACAGCACCAGTGCTGGGGCCGCGACTTATTGACTCTGCCTAAGGATGATCAAGGCTTTGCAATTATCAAACCTTCAGGTAGCGATCAGACCGTGGCGCTGATTAAAGGTGAACGGATTGTCATCAAACCTAAAGATCTCGATGCTCGCGTCTGGAGCTACCAGCTTGGTGCAAACCCACAGAGCGAACCCGCTACAGAAGAGCATGGTGACAAGCAACTGTTGCAGCAGCTCAATGCCTACATACAGACAGCGACCAGCAGCTTGCTCGATAACACTGCCGGCGCACAGGCCAGTCCTGAAGAATAAACGCTGTTACTAATACAACATACAATGCTATAAACAAAAACGCCGCAACCTACTTGAATAGGCTGCGGCGTTTTTGCATCTAACACAGAGTGTAAAACAGCTTATGCCTGAGCGGCACGCTCCTGCTCTTTAATCTGTGCCATCGCCCTTTTACGACTTTCTTCAGCGCGACGCGTAAAGAACCACAGCAAGAAAGTAGCGATGGAAATAAACAATAGAATCAAGCTGGCCACCGCGTTGATCTCTGGTTTAACTCCCATACGTACCGCAGAGAAGATTTCCATTGGTAAGGTCGTTGAACCTGGACCGGAAACAAAGCTAGCCAACACCAAGTCATCCAATGACAAGGCAAACGACATCATCGCTCCTGCTGCTAAAGAGGGTGCGATCATCGGTACAGTAATGAGGAAAAACACTTTCCATGGCTTAGCACCCAGATCCATGGCCGCCTCTTCCATAGAGCGATCAATTTCTCGCAAGCGCGACGACACCACCACCGAGACATAAGCGGTACAGAAAGTGGTATGCGCGATCCAAATAGTCACCACACCACGCTCCATCGGCCAGCCAATCAACTGCGCCATCGCCACAAACAACAGCAGCAAGGACAAACCCGTAATCACTTCTGGCATCACCAAAGGTGCAGTAACCATACCGCCAAACAGCGTACGACCACGAAAACGTCCAATACGGGTTAATACCAATGCTGCCAAGGTGCCCAATGCAGTCGCAGCAATCGCCGTGTAAGTGGCGATTTCTAAGGAACGCAGTACCGCATTCATCAGCTGAGTGTTATCCAATAAACCGGCATACCACTTGGTTGACCAGCCACCCCACACTGTTACTAAACGTGAGGCGTTAAAGGAATAGATCACCAAAATCAGCATCGGCAGATAAATAAACATCAAGCCAGCAATCAGCATAAAGCGCGAAAATCTAAAGTTCTTCATGCTTTACCCTCCATCTCACCGGCTTGGTTACGATTAAATAAAATAATTGGGATAATTAAAATCAGTAGCATAATTACCGCCAAGGATGCCGCTACCGGCCAATCGCGATTATTAAAGAACTCTTGCCAGAGCACCTTACCAATCATCAAGGTTTCCGGGCCTCCCAGCAGTTCCGGAATCACAAACTCACCGACCACCGGAATAAACACCAGCATACAACCGGCAATCACTCCGCTTTTTGATAACGGCACCGTAATTTTCCAAAACGCGGTATAGCCTTTAGCGCCGAGGTCAGAGGCTGCTTCTAACAGCGAGAGATCATGCTTGACCAAATTGGCATACAGCGGCAATACCATAAACGGCAGATAGGCATAGACAATGCCGATATACACGGCGATATTGGTGTTGAGAATCTGCAACGGTTCATTGATCACACCCAGCCACAGCAAGGCATTATTGAGTAAACCATTATTGCTGAGAATACCCATCCAGGCATATACGCGAATCAGCAATGCCGTCCAAGTCGGCATCATAATCAGCAGCAACCACACCGGCTGCATCTGCTTACTCGAGCGAGCAATGGCATAGGCCATGGGATAACCGACCAACAAACATAACACTGTACTAATTAGAGCAATTTTTAATGAACCTAAGTACGCCGCGATATACAGTTGGTCTTCACTGAGCAAGACGTAATTACCAAAATTCAGCAAAACCGTCAGTTGACTGTCCGCCCACTCAGTCAAACTGGTGTACGGTGGAATCGCGATATCAGCTTCAGCAAAACTGATTTTGATAATGATGGCAAACGGCAGTAAGAAAAACAGTAGCATCCAAAAAAACGGCACGCCAATCACTGCATGACGGCCCTTGGGCAACATCCCGAGTAATTTTTCGCGTATTGTCATGATTGGAATACCACGCCGCTGTCATCCACCCAATGCACATACACCTCATCATCCCAAGTCGGACGTTTGACGTTACGCTCTGAGTTAGCAATAAAGGCTTGGACAATGGTGCCGGATGCTAACTCAACGTAGTACACCGAGTGTCCTCCGAGGTAAGCAATATCATGCACTATGCCTTTGGCCCAGTTGTAGTCTTCGTGCTCAAGATCATCCGGCTTGTTGCTGCATAGCAGTAATTTTTCTGGGCGCAGAGCAAAAGTGACACGCTTATCTTCAGCCAAGCTGGTGATTCCGTGACCGATATAAATCGGACGTTCAAGCTGCGGACAAATAATCACCGCATGGTCGGAATCATCGGTAATAATTTCGCCATCAAACAAATTGACGTTACCAATAAATTCGCAAACTAAGCGGCTGGCAGGCGTCTCATAAATATCCATCGGGCTACCGACTTGAGCAATCCAACCTTGGTGCATAATGGCGATGCGCTCAGCCATGGTCATGGCTTCTTCTTGGTCGTGAGTCACCATCACACAGGTCACCCCCACACGCTCAATAATCTCCACCAATTCCAACTGCATTTGCGAGCGCAGTTTTTTATCCAATGCCCCCATCGGCTCATCCAGTAGCAACAGCTTCGGACGTTTAGCCAAAGAGCGGGCTAAAGCCACACGTTGACGCTGACCACCCGATAACTGGTGCGGCTTACGCTTGGCATATTGAGTCATATGCACCAGTTTCAGCATTTCTTCAACACGCTGGGCAATTTCTTCTTTGCTCAGGCTGTCTTGCTTTAAGCCGAAAGCAATATTTTGCTCAACACTCATATGCGGAAATAAGGCATAAGACTGGAACATCATATTAATCGGACGCTCATAAGGTGGCATGTGAGTAATATCAACACCATCCAATATAATACGGCCTTCAGTGGGCGTTTCAAAACCCGCGAGCATCCGTAGCAAAGTCGATTTACCCGAACCTGAGCCACCCAGTAGGGCAAAGATTTCACCTTTATTAATTTTCAGCGAGACTTCATCCACCGCTAAGGTGTCATCAAAATACTTGGTGACACGCTCAATTTTCACTAAAATATCTTTAGGCTTTTGCAAGTTAGCAAGTGCTTTCTTGTACGCGCCTGAGGCTATTGCCATAGAGTTCTCCAAATGCAGAAAGCCCAACCTTGCGGCTGAGCTTTACAAACTTAACAGATGATTATTTTCCAGATTTAAAACGAGTCCAGCTGCGGGTTTTAATGCGCTGCACGTTGCTCGGTAACGGCTTTGATACAAATAGATTATCCAAGACTGCCTGCTCTGGATAGACCGCCGGATTATTTCGTACGTCTTCGTCCATTAACTCATCAGCATAACGATTAGGGTTAGCATAACCCACATAATCACTGACTTGAGCAATCACTGCTGGATCGAGTAGATAGTTAATAAAGGCATGCGCCTCTTCGACATTTTTCGCATCAGCTGGAATCGCCAACATGTCGAACCACAGATTACCACCTTCTTTGGGAATACTGTACGCCACGCGCACGCCTTGACCGGCTTCATCAGCACGGTCAGCCGCTTGCAAGACATCACCCGAGAAGCCAGCAGCAACACAAATATTACCATTAGCTAAGTCGCCAACATATTTGGACGAGTGAAAATAGGTGACATAGGGACGGATTTCAGCCAATTTCTCCTCTGCTTTTTTGTAATCTGCAGACTTATGGCTATTGGGGTCTAGACCCAAATAATTGAGCATGGCAGGTAGCATTTCATCTGCCGAATCCAGAAAAGCCACACCGCAGGTGCTGAGTTTTTTCATGTTCTCTGGCTCAAACAGCACTGCCCAGGAATCAATACTGTCAACGCCAAGCACTTCTTTAACTTTATCAACGTTGTAACCAATGCCATTGGTGCCCCATAAATAAGGCACAGCATATTGATTACCCGGATCATTGACTGCGACGTGCTGCATCAATTGCGGATCTAAATTATCCCAATTGGGCAGTAAGCTTTTATCTAACTTGGCAAACGCACCGGCTTGAATTTGGCGGGCTAAAAAGTGATCTGAAGGAACAACGACATCATAGCCACTGCGACCCGCTAGCAATTTACCTTCCAATGCTTCATTAGAATCAAACACGTCGTAAATGACTTTGGTCTGTGTTTGCGCAGTAAAATCTTCGAGCACTGACTTACTAATGTAGTCGGACCAGTTATAGACGTGCACTTTCGACTCAGCAAAAGCCTCTGAACTTATTGTTATACCGATCGTTAGCGCTAATACAGCACTCTGTATCAATCTAGGCAATAGCCCATCCTCCAACCTTTAAAAGTGAGCTGCTGATGCAAGCCAACAGTGCGTTTATTGCTAAGATGCGCGGATTATATGCAGCCACGAAAGGCTGATAAACCGCGCATATTAGGTGATTATTTACCTGATTTAATTTTAGTCCAGCTGCGCGTCATGACACGTTGTGTTTTTGCTGGCAAATCAGGAAACGTATAGAGTTTACTCATGACGTCTGCTGGTGGATAAATGCCTGGGTCAGTACGAATCGACTCTTCAACTAACGCGGTCGCTTGCTGATTGGCGTTAGGAAACTGTAAGTAGTCAGTTAAATCTGCCATCACTTGCGGCTCTAGCAAGTAGTTAATAAACTCATGGGCTTCTTTAACGTTTTTAGAATCGCTTGGAATCGCGACCATATCAAAGAACGTACCTGCGCCTTCTTTAGGAATTTTATAGGCAATTTTGACCTTGCCACCGGCTTCTTCGGCGCGTGACTTACTCTGATATAAATCACCTGAGTAACCTATCGCCATACAAATATTACCGCTGGCCAAGTCGGAAATATACTTGGACGAGTGGAAGTAAGTGATATAAGGACGAATGGTTAACAACAGCGCTTCAGCTTGCTTTAAATCGTCTGGTTTTTCACTGTCAGCTGGCAAACCTAAGTAATGCAAGGCGGCTGGAATAATTTCGGTTGGCGAATCAAGTAAGGCCACGCCGCACTCATGCAGTTTGCTAATATTTTCAGGCTTAAAAATAATATCCCAAGAGTCGATCGGCTGATCACCTAATACGGCTTTGACCTTATCGACGTTGTAACCCAGTCCAATCGAACCCCACATATAAGGGATCGAATACTGATTGCCCGGATCACTGATTTCTAGGGTATGCAATAAGTCTTTATTAAGGTTATCCCACAGCGGCAACTGGGTCTTATCCAGTTTCTGATAGACGCCTGCTTTAATTTGCTTAGCTAAAAACGGATTGGAGGGCACGACGATATCGTAGCCTGAGCCACCCGATAGCAACTTAGCTTCAAGGACTTCATTGCTGTCATAGACATCAAATACCACCTTAATGCCACTTTGCTTTTCAAAGTTGCTGATGGTATTGGGTGCCACATAATCAGACCAGTGATACACCTTCAACACACGCTGTTGCTCGGCCTGCACCGAAGCAACAACAGCCATGCCGACAGCGGCGGCCAATAACATTTGCTTAATTTTTTTCACGCGCATAGCTCCTTTAGTTCATTGTGTTAATCATGTTAAATGCGCGCTCTGGCCGCGCCATGCGAAGTCTGGCAAGGTCTGCTTCAGGACTCAAGATGTAAAAACGTATTTAGTGCTTTATTGTGTAATTAGCACGAGAAAAGAGCCGATAAACTGATTTAAGTGTAGATAACTTATCACATTCAACCCAGTTCATCTTTATCGCCCTTGTAGCAACAGATCAACGGTTGCTAAAGCGCACGGCAGGCTTGGGTTGCGCAGAGTAATCAGTTAGCCTAGAAGCCAGTTTATTTTTAGTCATTTGGAGTGTTTTTATGTCACGCATTGTCAGTGTCGCCATCACGCAAATGGCCTGTTCTTGGGATGCTGCAGCCAATATTGCTAAAGCTGAGCAACTGGTGCGTCAAGCAGCCAAGCAAGGCGCGCAAATCATTTTGCTGCAAGAGCTGTTTGAAACCCCCTATTTCTGTAAAAAACCAAATCCTGATTACTTACAATTGGCCACCAGCGTAGACAACAACCCGGCGATCCTGCATTTTCAAAAGATTGCTAAAGAGTTGCAAGTGGTACTGCCGATCAGCTTTTTTGAGCGTGCAGGTCAAGCTCGCTTTAATAGCATTAGCATTATTGACGCCGATGGCAGCCTGTTAGGCGTGTACCGTAAAAGTCATATTCCTGATGGCCCTGGTTACCATGAGAAGTATTACTTCAACCCAGGCGATACGGGCTTTAAAGTCTGGCAAACACGCTATGCAAAAATTGGTGTCGGTATTTGCTGGGATCAGTGGTTCCCTGAATGCGCACGCGCCATGGCCTTGCAAGGTGCTGAACTATTGTTCTACCCAACTGCAATCGGCACTGAACCGCACGACGCGAACATTAACTCCTGCGCACACTGGCAACGCGTACAACAAGGCCATGCTGGAGCCAACCTGACGCCTCTCATCGCCTCCAACCGGATCGGCAGTGAAGAACAAGACGGCTACAACATCACCTTTTATGGTGCATCTTTTATTGCCGATCAATTTGGCGAGAAAGTCGCCGAACTCAACCAAAGCGACGAAGGCGTAGCCGTGCACAGCTTTGATCTAGATAAGCTTGAGCACACGCGTACGGCTTGGGGCGTATTCCGTGATCGTCGGCCTAATCTGTATAGCAGCTTAAAAACTCTCGACGGTCAATTGGAATCTTAATATGCGCCACAGTCCTAGATTGAGTACGCCAGCGGCTGATGGCTTTCGCATGCCAGCCGAATGGGAGGCGCAGCAGCAGATTTGGATGCTTTGGCCTGAACGTCCAGATAATTGGCGGCTCGGCGGCAAGCCGGCACAAGCCGCGTTTTGCCAAGTTGCCTTGGCGATTGCCGAGTACCAACAAGTCAGTATTGGCGTTAGCGCCGCACAGTATGACAATGCTCAAGCGCGTCTGAGTCATACCAATATTCGCGTATTAGAGCTTAGCAGTGACGATGCTTGGATGCGCGACACGGGCCCAACCTTTGTCATCAATGCCGATGGCGAAGTGCGCGGTATTGATTGGGCATTTAATGCTTGGGGTGGCTTGCAAGATGGCCTGTATTGGCCATGGCAACGCGACGACCAAGTCGCGCGCAAAGTGCTAGCGATCGAACACCTACCACGCTACCGCACTGATGATTTTATTTTAGAAGGCGGCGCTATTCATGTCGATGGCGAAGGGACGCTACTGACCACCGCCGAATGCTTACTCAACAACAACCGTAATTCGCACTTGAGCCCCGCCGAAGTTGAGCAATACCTGCGCGACTATCTGAATGTCAGCACTATCATCTGGTTACCTGAAGGTTTATACAACGACGAAACCGATGGTCATATTGATAACTTCTGCTGTTTTGCCCGTCCTGGTGAAGTGATTTTAGCCTGGACCGACGACACCAGCGATCCTAACTATGCGCGCTGCCGCACGGCTTTAGCTGTTTTAAACAGCAGCAGCGATGCACAAGGTCGACAATTAAAAGTGCATAAGATGCCGCTACCCAGCCCAATTTATGCCACCGAACAAGAATGTGACGGCGTTGATATCGTTCTAGGCTCACAGCCGCGCAGCCCAGACATTCGTCTAGCCGGATCCTATATAAACTTTTTAATCATCAATTGCGCTATTATTGCCCCAAGCTTTAATGATCCAATGGATACCATTGCAAAAAACATCCTGCACGAGATATTTCCTGATCGCGAGATCGTGATGGTGTCTGGACGAGAAATCTTACTTGGCGGTGGAAATATTCACTGCATTACCCAGCAGCAACCTAAATAATAAATGGGACTATGTTGCTACAAAGGAGAGAGCCTGATGAAAAACCTGATGATTGGCGGCCTAGCTGCACTTTTTTTAACCACTAGTTTGAATGCAAGCGCACAAATTGATCCAGAAGACCAAATCAACTTCCGTAAAGCCGGTTACAGCTTTATGAGTTGGAATATGGGCAAAATCAAGGCAATGGCGATTGATGAAAGTGTTGCTTGGGATCCAGCACAAGTACAAGCAGCAGCCAACAGCATTGCTGCAACGGCCAATTCAGGTATGGGTGCGTTATTTAGCCCAGGCACTGAAAAAAGCATTGGTGATACTAAAACACGCGTTAAACCTGAAATGTTTACCGACCGTGAAGGCGTCACTAAAGTAGGTATGGCGTTTAATAAAGCCGCGAACGAATTAGCAGTCGCGGCTGCAACAGGCGACAAAGCAATCGTTGCCAAAGCGTTTGCAGCAACCGGTGACAGCTGTAAAGGCTGTCACGACAAATACCGCAACGACTAACGCTTTGTCGTTTGCTTAATGTGTTATGCAAAAAAGGTCGCCAATTGGCGACCTTTTTTATGCACGCTGAACGGGGTTAATCTACCAAGCAGGGGCAGCTACTGGGACTGGCGGCGGCTTACTTTGCCACTCACCTGAAGCCAAGTACACCGCACCCAAAGCAACCGCTACAGCAAAAACAAAAGCCAACCAATGCCCACCTTGGGCTGGTTTTTGCTGTGGATACTGTTGCTCTGTTTTACCTGTCAGCATCGCTGTTACCAAGTTGTGTTTCTTCAGCACAGCATGCGCAATAATCGCCAAGACATGCAACGTAATTAAGCCAATAATAATCCACAACCCAAGTTTGTGTAGGCGCGTAATATCAGCACTTAAGCTGCTACTCACCCATTTATATAGCGGTCCAGTAAAGGCAATATCATCATTGGTAAATAAACCGCTAAGCGCCTGCCAGCTGAGCATTCCCAGCATGGCAAACACGGATAAGACACCCAAGGGGTTATGCCCTAACTGCCGCCACTCACCGCGTAAGTATTGCGGTAACGCTAGCAACGAGCATAGTAAAGTCGATAAGCGGGCATACGTAGAGCCAAGCAACAGCCAAGTGATGCGAAAACTCAGCAGGCCAACGATCAAGAGACCTGCGCGGGCATGCCAATCCATCCAACTGCCACCTAACCACCCTGTCAGCAAGGCCGTTATCACGCTCAAGACCAAGAGCCAATGGAATACACGCAACGGACCATCCCATACACGTATCTGTTGTGTCATAAATCTAATCTCCTTATTGTTTAACGCATACGTCGACCTGGATTTTCGTCAGTACCGCCCAAAGACAATCCAGATGACGTATGAGTGGAATTCTTACCCGCTTCCTCTGAGCCCAATTTAATCATTAAGCGTAAATCGTTACCTGAGTCAGCATACGCCAAGGCTTCTGCATAGGTAATTTCACCACGAGAATACAAAGCATACAAAGCTTGATCAAAGGTCTGCATACCACTCTCAGTAGAGCGTTTCATCAAAGGTTTTAATGCATGCACATCACCTTTGCGAATTAAGTCAGCCACTAACGGTGTATTGATCAACACTTCAATGACCGCTCGACGACCTTTACCATCAACGGTTGGCACCAACTGCTGAGCAACGACAGCGCGTAAGTTAAGCGATAAATCCATCCAAACTTGCGCATGTCGATCAGCGGGGAAAAAATTAATAATACGGTCTAACGCTTGGCTCGCGTTGTTTGCATGCAAAGTGGCTAAACATAAATGTCCAGTTTCTGCAAAAGTCACGGCATACCCCATCGTCTCACGGGTACGCACTTCGCCAATTAAAACGACATCAGGTGCTTGTCGCAACGTATTTTTCAGCGCGATCTCAAATGACTCGGTATCAATACCCACTTCACGTTGAGTAACAATACAATTTTGATGCGGGTGAATAAATTCAATTGGATCTTCAATTGAAATAATATGCCCTGAGCCGTGCTTATTGCGATGCCCAACCATTGCCGCTAACGAAGTAGACTTACCCGCTCCGGTCGCACCAACAAATAAAACCAATCCTCGCTTGCTCATAGCCAGCGTTTTTAAAACCTCTGGCAGCTTTAAACCATCCAAGCTCGGAATATTAGTTTCGATACGACGCAACACCATTCCAACCAGATTACGTTGATAGAATGCGCTGACTCGAAAGCGGCCAATACCCTCGGCATTGATCGCAAAGTTACATTCAAGCTGCTCAGCAAAATCACGACGCTGACGCTCATTCATAACGTTCAGCACCATCTCACGCGCCATCTCAGCCGACAAAGGTGTTTTAGTGACCGACAGGATTTTACCGTTTATTTTCATTGCAGGCGCAACACCCGCTGTAATAAACAGATCTGAACCGCCCTTTTCGACCATTAAGCTTAAGAGCTTTTCAAAGTCCATAGCCTGCCCCTATTGCACCTTTAGTGAGCTTAAAAGTTTTCTGGTATTTTAGCTTTTTCACGCGCACTTTCACGGCTAATCAAACTTTTCCCTATCAAATCTTTTAAGCAACTGTCCAGTGTCTGCATCCCTAATGAGCCGCCGGTTTGGATAGCCGAATACATTTGCGCAACTTTATCTTCACGAATCAAGTTACGAATAGCGGGTGTTCCGAGCATAATTTCATGCGCAGCCACGCGACCTCCACCGTTTTTCTTCAGCAGCACTTGCGAAATAACCGCTTGTAAAGATTCTGACAGCATAGAGCGCACCATGGACTTTTCTTCCGCAGGGAATACGTCAACGATACGGTCAACAGTTTTTGCGGCAGAAGTAGTGTGCAACGTGCCAAACACCAAGTGACCGGTTTCTGCGGCTGTTAGCGCTAAGCGAATGGTTTCCAAGTCACGCAGTTCACCCACCAAAATAACGTCGGGATCTTCACGCATAGCTGAGCGTAATGCCGCACTAAAGCCATGAGTGTCGCGAAATACTTCACGCTGGTTGACCAGACTTTTTTTCGATTCATGGACAAACTCAATCGGGTCTTCAACCGTGAGAATGTGCAGGTACTTGTTACTGTTTAAATGGTCTATCATCGCGGCCAAGGTCGTCGATTTACCTGACCCGGAGGGGCCTGTCACCAAGACTAAGCCTCGTGGCACATCAGTAATATTGCGAAAGACCTTACCTAAAGCAAGGTCATCCATGCTCAGCACTTTTGACGGGATGGTACGAAAGACTGCGGCCGCACCGCGGTTTTGGTTAAAAGCGTTGACTCGGAAACGTGCAACACCCGGCACTTCAAATGAAAAGTCAGTCTCTAAAAACTCTTCATAATCCTTGCGCTGCTTGTCATTCATAATATCGTAAATCAGCGCATGCACCTGCTTATGTTCCATAGCAGGTAAATTAATTCGGCGCACATCACCATCAATACGTATCATGGGTGGCAAGCCTGACGACAAGTGCAAGTCAGATGCGCCTTGTTTCGCGCTAAAGGCCAGCAGTTCAGTAATATCCATAGCGCTCCCCAGTCACAAATAAAGAGTTAAAATATCGTTATATTATTGTACGGTATGATGCGTAGCTAAATAATATCTACGATAGCAGACAATCATGCACAGCTACCTATAAAGTGGCTGGCTGCGCTAGCGAACACGTTGGCTCAGTATAAGCAAAGTCTTGCGTAAATCGTCAATTGCAGGACAATTAGCAGCTGTGTTTAAGAACCGCATGCAATAATTGAATGCCGTGCATGCGGTTAAAAACTATTTATAAGTGCATTAGCAATAAAGGAGCCTTACTCAGTGGGCAATACACAGATTACTTTTATAGGCGCTGGCAATATGGCCGCCAGCCTGATTGGCGGTTTATGCAAACAAGGTGTCAACGCTGAGTGTATTCGCGCCAGTGACCCAGGCCTTGGCGCACTTGAAGGGCTACAAAACAGTTACGCCATCCGTACCTTTAGCGATAATGGTTTAGCTATTAAAGGAACTGATATCATTGTGCTCGCCGTTAAACCGCAAGTCATGCGGCACGTCTGTGAACAGTTAGCACCCTCTATCACACAACAGCAGTTAGTGATTTCCATCGCAGCAGGCATCAATTGCGATAGCTTAAGTCGCTGGCTGGGTGTCAATGCGATTGTCCGTTGCATGCCTAATACACCGGCATTAATACAACAAGGGGTGAGCGGCCTCTATGCGACAAAGTACGTATCTGCGCAGCAACGCGAACAAGCACAGCAGCTATTATCGGCTGTCGGCTTAGCGCTTTGGTTGGATGAAGAGCAACAGATTGATGCTGTCACTGCCGTATCAGGGAGTGGCCCAGCCTATTTCTTTCTGCTCATTGAAGCCATGACTGCAGCGGGTATTAAGCTTGGTTTACCTGCAGAAACGGCAGCACAACTGGCAAAGTACACAGCACAAGGCGCCTCGACAATGGCCTGCCAAAGCACCCTAGAAGCGGCGCAACTGCGTAAACAAGTGACATCGCCGAACGGCACCACAGAAGCAGCTATCGGCACTTTCCAAAACGGCGGCTTTGCTGAGTTAGTCGAGGCTGCGGTACGCAGCGCCGCATCACGCTCAGAAGAACTTGCCCAACAATTAAGCGAATAAGAGGACTGTATGTCAGGACTTACTGAAGCGTTCATCTACATTATCCAAACGTTAGGCCAGCTCTATTTACTGGTTGCGCTACTGCGCTTCGTGCTGCAATTAGTGCGGGCTGATTTTTATAATCCGCTCAGCCAATTCACGGTAAAAGTGACTCAGCCGCTCCTTGCGCCGCTACGCCGTGTGATTCCAAGCGTAGCCGGTATTGATTTGGCCGGCTTAGTCTTTGTCCTGCTGCTGCAACTGGTGCTGATAATAGTTATATTATCGATTGTAGGTTTTCCAATCTTAGATAATCTACTCAATATATTGGCGTGGACACTGATTGCTGTTGCCGGATTGTTCTTAAAAATATTCTTCTTTGCTTTAATTATTAGCGTTATTTTGTCTTGGGTTGCCCCTGGCAGCCAGAACCCTGGCGCGCAACTGACGCAGCAAATCTGTGAGCCGATGCTGGCACCGATTCGCAATATACTGCCCAATTTAGGGGGTTTAGATCTTTCACCGATTGTTGCGTTTATTAGTATTAATTTATTAGAACGTTTGGTCATTGCGAATCTAGCGACGAGCACAGGTTTGGTCGGGCCTATTCGTGCCTTGGTCAGTCCATTTCTATGACCGACTATGTTCGCTGGGATGCCGATGACCTGATTTTATTCTGTCATCTGCAACCTGGCGCAAAACGTAGTGAGTTCGTCGGCATGCACGGGGATCGAATTAAAATACGCTTACATGCACCGCCGGTGGATGGCAAAGCCAATAGTCAGCTCATTACTTTTCTAAGCAAAGCCTTTGGCGTTACTAAACATGCGGTGCAGATCGAAAGCGGTGAACTGTCACGGCAAAAACGTGTGCGCATTACAGAACCTAAACAGATTCCCGATATACCTGAGTTTGCCCATTTATCAGTTTGAAACAATCAGTGCTCAACAGATGTAGGCTAATGAGCGCCTAAGCAAAAGTCGCACCGTTACAGCACCGTGCCAGTACGCTAACAAAGCCCTTAAACAGGGCTTCTGACGTGAACAGGTAAAGGTTGAAGCGATGAATACTGCATACGACTTGCCGCGACTGGCTAGGCTCTTTAGACTGCATCTCTAACTTTAGAGAGAGTTGCCGTGTCTTCCGTTTACCCAGCAGATTCTGTCGGTTTAGTCAGTCCTAAGGTGGCGCATTTTGCTCAGCCATTACGCTTAGCCTGCGGCCGCACCCTGGATCAATACGAACTGACCTATGAAACCTATGGTGAGCTCAACGCTACAGCCAGTAACGCTGTACTGATCTGCCATGCCTTATCTGGCACCCACCACGCTGCCGGTTACCACCATGCTGATGACCGCAAGCCAGGCTGGTGGGACAGCTGTATTGGCCCGGGCAAGCCGATTGATACCAATAAGTTTTTTGTGGTCTCGCCGAATAACTTAGGCGGTTGCCATGGCTCTACCGGCCCCAGCAGTCGCAACCCTAAAACAGACAGAATTTATGGTGCTGACTTCCCCGTCGTCACCGTTGAAGACTGGGTCCACAGCCAAGCACGTCTAGCCGATTTACTCGGCATTGAGCAGTGGGCAGCAGTCGTTGGCGGCAGTCTCGGTGGTATGCAAGCTCTGCAATGGACCATCAGTTACCCTGATCGTGTACGTCATTGCATCTCCATTGCTGTGGCACCGCGCTTATCAGCACAAAACATCGCCTTTAATGAAGTCGCCCGACAAGCCATCCTCACCGACCCTGATTTTTATGCTGGGCACTTTGTTGAAGAAGGTAAAATTCCTAAACGCGGTTTAATGTTAGCGCGCATGGTGGGCCATATCACCTACCTCTCCGATGACTCAATGGGGGAGAAGTTTGGTCGCGAGTTAAAAACCGATCGTCTCAACTATGATTTCCATAGCGTTGAGTTTCAGGTCGAAAGCTATTTGCGCTATCAAGGTGAACAGTTTTCCAATAGCTTTGATGCCAATACCTATTTGCTAATGACCAAAGCACTCGACTACTTTGATCCAGCCGCTGAGCATGCTGGCGATTTAACCGCGACCTTTGCCTGTGCCAAAGCAAATTTCTATATTATTTCCTTTACCACCGACTGGCGTTTCTCCCCTGCTCGCTCAAAAGAAATTGTTGATGCGCTGATGGATGCCAAAAAGAACGTATCCTATTTAGAGATTGATGCCCCGCAAGGTCATGATGCGTTCTTAATTCCAATTCCGCGTTACCTGCAAGCATTTAGCGGGTACATGAACCGCATCAGCCTGTGAGGCAACTATGAGAGCAGATTTAGAAATTATTCAAAATTGGATTCCCGCCAATAGCCGTGTTCTTGACTTAGGCTGCGGTGACGGTGAACTCTTAGCTTGGCTGCAAGAAAACAGGAATGTCACCGGTTATGGTTTAGAAATTGATGCCGATAATATTGCTGCCTGTATCGATAAAGGCGTCAATGTTATTGAGCAAAACCTTGACCTTGGTTTAGGTAACTTCGCCAACGATAGCTTTGATGTGGTGGTGATGACCCAAGCCCTACAAGTGGTGCACTATCCTGATAAAATTCTACAGGAGATGCTACGTGTCGGCCGCACCTGTATTATCACCTTTCCCAACTTCGCACACTGGCGTTGTCGTTGGTATTTAGCCCATAAAGGTCGCATGCCGGTCTCGGACTTTTTACCTTATACGTGGTACAACACACCTAACATTCATTTTTGCACCTTTGCTGACTTTGAAGCACTGTGCAGTGATATGCAAATGACGGTCCTTGACCGTCTGGCGGTAGACCATCAATACCGTCAGAATGTTGGTAATCGTATCTGGCCCAATCTACTCGGTGAAATTGGTATTTACCGTGTGACTGGTGCCAATGCTCGTTAACTTAAGGAGTTTACCACTATGCGTTATTTACTGATTGTATGCATAAGTTTCTTTATGGCATTTGCCGCTCAGGCCGAACGTAAACAAAGCTATGGTGCACTGGATGTGCATTACAACATTTTCAATTCAACATTTTTACAGCCCGATACAGCCAGCGCGGTAGGTTTAAACCGTAGCAAAAACCAAGCGGTACTCAATGTATCCATGGTCAAAAATGCTAAAGGGCAAAAAGGCGCAGTCACTGGTAGTTTTCAAAACCTACTGGGACAAAGTGAAACACTGACCTTTAAAGAAATCGATGAAGGTGATGCAGTGTATTACTTAGCGCAATTTGCTATTACCGGCCAAGAAATCCTTCGTTTTGACCTGCAGGTGACTGACGCTGAAGGTAAAATACATTCTTTAAAATTTAACCAAGAAGTCTTCCCTGATCTATGAAAGAACTCGTTCTAGCCAGTCATAACACTGGCAAACTGCGTGAACTGCAGGCTTTGTTGGGTGATAGTGTGATAATTCGCTCCATCGGCGAATTCAGCGATATTGAGCCCGAAGAAACCGGCTTAAGCTTTATCGAGAATGCCATCTTAAAAGCGCGTAATGCCTGTAAAGTGTCAGGCTTACCCGCTTTAGCCGATGACTCAGGTTTAACCGTTGATTACCTAAACGGGGCGCCTGGAATTTACTCAGCACGTTACAGCGAAACTGGTGGCGATGCGGGCAATAATCAAAAACTGCTCGCCGCTCTGCAAGGCGTACCCGATGCGCAACGTGATGCGCAGTTTATTTGCGTGCTGGCTTTATTGCAGCACGCAGATGATCCGCTACCTATTATCTGCGAAGGCCGCTGGCACGGCCGTATTCTGCACGCAGCGCAAGGTGAGCATGGCTTTGGCTACGATCCCCTGTTTTACGTAGCGGAACAACAGTGCAGCAGCGCAGAATTGCCCGGCGCATTAAAAAATCAACTGAGCCATCGCGCCCAAGCCATGCAACGACTAAAAAAACAGCTGTCCTTATGAGTCTGATTGCGTCTGACTTAAGCACGCAACACGCACTCAAAAATGGTTTTAAACTGCCGCCACTAGCGCTGTATGTGCATATTCCATGGTGCATTCGTAAATGCCCTTATTGCGATTTCAACTCGCATGCGGCGACGCCTGAATTACCTGAACAGGCCTACGTTGCTGCAGTCTTGGCTGACTTAGATCTAGATTTAGTGCATGTCCATGAGCGTCAATTGGAATCGATTTTCTTTGGGGGTGGCACGCCCAGCTTATTTTCAGCCGCGGCATTGCAAACCTTACTTGAGGGTATTGAGCAACGTATCCGCTTTAGTCCAAGCATTGAAATCACTCTGGAAGCCAACCCAGGAACCTTTGAACAAGAAAAGTTTGCAGCCTATCGTGCGCTGGGTATCAACCGTCTCTCGATCGGCATCCAAAGCTTTGCCGACAGCAAGTTGCAAGCCTTAGGCCGAGTGCACTCAGGCACAGAAGCCATTGCTGCAATTGCAATGGCCCGTACCGCTGGCTTTGATAACTTTAATTTGGATTTAATGCACGGCTTGCCGGATCAATCGCCAGAACAAGCGTTAGCTGATTTACAAACCGCGATTGATCTGTCGCCCAGCCACTTATCTTGGTATCAGCTGACCATGGAGCCCAATACCGTTTTTTGGAATAAGCCACCAGTCTTGCCTGAAGATGATGTGCTCTGGGATATTCAAGAAGCCGGCCAAGCGTTGCTGGCTAAGCATGGTTATATCCAATACGAAGTATCAGCTTATGCTCGTGCCGAAGCAGTGGCGCAACACAATGTTAACTACTGGTCGTTCGGCGATTTTATCGGTATCGGTGCCGGCGCGCATGGCAAGCTCAGCGATCCACAAGGACGAATTCAGCGGACTTGGAAAACGCGCCAGCCCAATGACTACCTTAACCCTGACAAGCCCTTCTTAGCCGGTAGCACGACTCTGGCCGCCGATGACTTACCCTTTGAGTTTTTGATGAATGCCTTACGTTTGAGCGATGGTGTTGAACTCAAACTCTTTAGTGAGCGTACGGGCTTAGCTATTGCAGCGCTAGAGGACGGCCTCAGCCAAGCCCGTCAACGCGGTTTACTCTGCAGCGACCCTGAACGTTTAGCCGCCAGCGCACAAGGGCAATTATTTTTAAATGATTTACTACAAATCTTTCTAACCTCTGAATAGTCAATCATAACGCTAGATAAGGAATCTCTATGGACGTCTTGTTTGATTTTATCCTGACTCTATCCAAGTGGAGTCGTTTGCATCTGCACGATATTGCCTTGGCAATAATGGCGACGGCATTGGTGCTATTTGGCCCTATTATTAATACTTGGGCGCGTCGCACAGTGGGCCAGCTCAATTTTGCCATACGCATTATAGTTTTTGCTGCGGTCTGCGTATTAAGCTACGGTTTAGCCTTGATTTTTCTAACGCCTTTATTAGCCAGCACCCTTGCACACCTGAATAACTACACACTCGCACCGGTACTGCTCATGATCTTTATTCTGATTGGGGTTTTAGCCGATAGAAACTAGTCATGCGTAAGACGCAGCGCTGGATCGATGACGCAGCGGTAAACATCTTCAGTCACTGATCGGCTAAGGCTTAGATCAACCCGCTAGGTGCAAACAGATAGAATGGCTCTAGCGGATCCAATAGTGCGAAAACTCTAGTTTATTCAGCGCCTGAATCAGCCACTCGCTGGAATTTAAAATCCCAGACACCATGCCCTAAACGCTCACCGCGACGCTCAAACTTGGTCACCGGACGTTCTTCTGGACGTGGTACCCAGGTTTGTTCTGTAGACAAGTTCTGCAAACCTGGGGCAACATTGAGCACTTCGAGCATATATTCGGCGTACTCTTCCCAGTCAGTCGCCAAGTGGAAAATCCCACCGTCTTTCAGCTTACTGCGCACTAACTGGGCAAACTCAGGCTGCACAATCCGGCGTTTGTGGTGACGACTCTTATGCCATGGATCAGGAAAAAACAGCATCAGACGATCAAGGCTGGCATCTGCGACACAATGCTTTAGCACTTCCAACGCATCACAACTGTAGACGCGCACGTTGTTGATATTCTCGGTCAACAAGCCATTGAGTAGCGCGCCAACGCCGGGGCGATGCACTTCAATACCAATAAAATCCTGCTCAGGCGCCGCTTTAGCCATTTCCAGCAATGACTGGCCCATGCCGAAACCAATTTCTAAAGTGCGCGGTGCTTGGCGGCCAAAGACTTGATCAAAATCTCGCAGGCCATCAGCCAACAATAAGCCAAATTTTGGCCAACCCTCATCTAAACCACGCTGTTGCCCGTCAGTCATACGACCAGCTCGCATCACATAGCTTTTAATTTCACGGCGGCGCACAGGCAGTGCTGCACCTGTGATCAGATCGTCTGTCATGGGAATCCTATCTAAATGAGTGCAAGGACTGTGCAGGATAGGCACAGCCCTTTAATTAATATACTTAGCCGATCATGCCATCAAGTGGAGAAGAGGCACTGGCATAGAGTTTCTTCGGCATGCGTCCAGCCAAATAAGCTAAACGACCGGCTTCAATCGCATGACGCATCGCTTGTGCCATCAGAATCGGATGTTGTGCATTGGCTATCGCACTGTTCATCAGCACCGCAGCACAGCCCATTTCCATCGCAATCGTGGCATCTGAGGCGGTACCTACGCCGGCATCAACTAACACCGGAATTTTGGCTTCTTCTAAAATAATGCGCAGGTTATACGGATTGCAAATACCCAGACCCGTGCCAATCAATCCGGCTAATGGCATCACCGCAATACAGCCAATCGCTTCCAACTCACGGGCAATAATTGGGTCATCACTGGTGTAGACCATCACCTCAAAACCTTCATCGACCAGCACTTTAGCGGCCTTTAAAGTTTCGACGACATTCGGAAACAAAGTCTTCTGATCCGCTAGAATTTCCAGCTTAACCAGGGTGTGATTACCCAGTAACTCACGCGCTAAACGGCAGGTACGGATTGCCGATTCGGCATCATAACAACCGGCCGTATTTGGCAAAATGGTATAGCGATCAGGGCTGATCACATCCAACAAATTCGGCTCGTCTTTATTCTGACCAATATTGGTCCGACGCACCGCGACAGTGACAATTTCAGCACCTGAAGCGGCAATCGCTAAACCGGTTTCTTCCAGATCTTTATATTTACCAGTACCGACCAATAAGCGTGATGAGTAAATTTTACCCGCTATTTCAAAGGGCCGGTCTATACGCGCAAGATTCATCTAAAGCCTCTCTATTAGTAAGTCAAGACGATCAGCTAAGACTAACCGCCGCCAATCGCATGTACGATTTCAACAGCATCGCCTTCTTTAAGAGTCGTTGATTCATACAGGCTGCGTGGCACAATTTCGAAGTTTAACTCGACGGCAACGCGGCGCCCTGCTAACTGCAGATGCTCAAGTAAACCTGCCACACTGAGCGTATCGCTTAATGCGTAGGCTTCACCATTCAACTGAATATGCATAACACAACCGTGAAATTCCGAAGGGCTTTCATTTTAGCGGGTTCACTAGCCGATCACCAAATATTTACGCTTTACGCCAAGCTGAACAGGCCAAACTGAGCCAACCTAAGACTAATAAGCTCCCGCCAATTGGCGTCACTATGCCGGGCTTAAGCGGCGTCAGCACTAACACATATAAGCTGCCGGAAAACAAAATGATGCCCAGGATAAAAAATACTGCTGAGAAAACCAATGCTCGCGAAGCGCGCTGTTGCGCCAGTAGCACAACCAACAGCAGAGCCAAGGCGTGAATAAACTGATAGTGCACGCCGGTTTGCAACACCGCTAAGGATTCAACACTTAGCGTATTTTTTAAACCATGGGCGGCAAAGGCACCGAGTAATACAGCCAGCGCGGCAAACACTGCCGCGATAAATACGCCATAACGCTCCACAATCACTCCAAAGCCCTAACGGGGCTGTATATACTCTAGTGTCTAGTTAATTAGGTTAGAACTATGCTTGCGAAACTGCTGCGCACTGTATTGATCACGCTCTTCGCCTGCTTGGCATTCAGCATACTCTTGGTGTTGATGCTGCGCTGGATAAACCCGCCCTACAGCGCACTCATGTTAGAACGACAGCTCAGCGCAACACTGGCAGGACAGAGTTACAACAGCCAGCGCACCTGGGCCACGTGGTCAGCATTACCGGATAACTTGAAAATGGCCGTGATTGCCGCTGAAGATCAGCAATTCCCCAATCACCACGGTTTTGATATTGCCGCAATCCGCGCTGCGCTCTCGCACAATAAAAACAGTGAGAGTATACGAGGCGCCAGCACTATTTCACAGCAAGTGGCGAAGAACACCTTTTTATGGTCCTCGCGCAGCTGGTCACGTAAAGCACTGGAGGCATGGTTTACCCTATGGATTGAGCTACTCTGGAGCAAAGAGCGAATTCTTGAGGTGTATTTAAATAGTGCTGAATGGGGCCCTGGTATTTTTGGTGCAGAAGCAGCCGCACAGTATCATTTCAAAACACCTGCAGCGAACCTCGCCAACCAACAAGCCTATACGCTGGCCGCTGTGCTCCCCAGTCCATTGACCCGTAGCGCCAGCCAACCCAGCCTAGAAACAGCACAACGCGCCCGCTGGATCAGCCAGCAAGTTCGGCAATTGGGTGGTAGCAATTACTTAAAAGCACTGACATCCACGCACGCTGAGTAGATGCATGTATTCAATAAAAAAGCCGCTTAAATAAAAAGCCCCCAATATTGTCGAGACAACGATTGGGGGCTTTGTTGGAGCGGGTGTTACCTATTTAGCAACTTACGCAGCAAAGTTTTTCGCTACGAAGTCCCAGTTAACCAGATTCCAGAATGCTTCAACGTACTTAGGACGCGCATTACGGTAGTCAATGTAATAAGCATGCTCCCAAACGTCACAGGTCAACAGCGCAGTGTCGCTTGTGGTTAATGGGCAGCCGGCACCGATAGTGCTAGATAGCGCTAAAGAGCCGTCAGCTTTTTTAACTAACCATGCCCAACCTGAACCGAATGTACCGATTGCAGTTTTGGTAAATTCTTCTTTGAATTTTTCAAAAGAGCCAAACGCTGCATTAATTGCGTCAGCTAAAGCACCCGTTGGTGCGCCACCGGCATTTGCCGCTAAGCAATTCCAGTAGAAGGTGTGGTTCCAAACTTGTGCAGCGTTGTTAAATACGCCACCTGTTGAAGATTTAATAATCTCTTCTAGGCTTTTACCTTCAAACTCGGTACCTGGAACCAGATTATTTAAGTTCACTACATAGGCGTTGTGGTGCTTGCCATGGTGAAAATCTAGGGTTTCTGCAGAGATATGTGGTTCTAATGCATTTTTTTCATACGGAAGTGCAGGTAATTCAAAAGCCATGATTTTTCTCCAGTAACATCAAACGAGGCACGATCAGCAAGCTTATGAAGCGGACAGCTGATTCAATTGCCAGCGGTTCCAGCTTGCCTTAAGTCATTCATCATAGCACCCAAAAGGCCGCTTATCCACGCAGTAAATCTAAGGATTTATCCAGTCATTATTAATTGCAGAGCCACACTGAACATCATCAAGGCGACTAAAAAATCAATCACACGCCAGGTTATAGGTCGTGCGAGCCAAGGTGCGAGCTTTGCTGCGGCTAAAGCCAGACTAAAAAACCAAACCACTGAGCCTGTGGCCGCGCCCAACACATAGGCACTCGGAGAGGGTTGCTGCGCACCCAGCGAGCCAATCAATAAAACAGTGTCTAAGTAGACATGCGGGTTTAGCAAGGTCACTGCAAGAGCAGTGGCCAATACCGTACGTAATGATTGTGCCGGACGCGCCGCAACCACTCCCAACGTATTTTTACGTAATGCTCGCTGTAACGCTAAGGCACCATACCAAGATAAAAAAAGCACACCACCCCAACGCGCAATCGCTAGCAGTGTTGGGCTACTGGTGAGCAGCTGCGCCAGTCCGTAAACTCCGCAGGCAACCAATAACACATCAAAAAACACGCAGAGACTGGCAACCCAAAGGTGATGCTCACGACGTAAGGCTTGCGATAAGACAAACGCATTCTGTGCACCAATAGCCATAATCAAGCCTAATGCGATCACTAAACCATTGAAATAACTGTGTAGCACGCGACCATCCTTGAACGATTGTTTATCGAGCCATAAAAAAACCGCCCTACGGCGGTTCTTTTAAATCAGCAACGACTTACAAGCCAGACATCGACTTGATCGCGCCCATTAACTCATCATCAGTACAATCGCTGCAGGTGCCTTTTGGTGGCATCGCACGAATACCGCTGATGGAAAACTTCAGCAAGCCTTCCAAGCCGCCTTGAGTGTCTGCACGCTCTTGCCAAGCAGCAGTCTCACCAATGATTGGTGCACCCAGTAAGCCCGAGCCATGACACGCAACACAATGCTTGGCGATAATATCATCAGCACTGCGACCTGCAGAAGCAACAACGGCTCCAGCAGCAGCGGCACCTGCCGGAGCATTCGCACACTCTTGGCCTTGTACACAGACTTCGCCAACTGGCTTAATACGTTGTGCAATGTCTTCATCAGTTGTTGCTTGTGCACCGGCTGCCCATAAGGCTAAAACCGTTGCTTGAGCTAGCAGAATTTTTTTCATCAGGTTCACGGTACACCCTCTATTTTCATGACAATTCACTCTCGCAACATGTCTTTTGCGAGTTCTGTACAGTATAACCACTCCCTGCCCTCAGGCAAACAGAACAATAGCTGCAATAGTGCTTTTTAAACATCACACAGCGGTATATTCATAGCGAACACGTTTGACATTGCATAACAACTCATAAGAAATCGTACCCGCACGCGCCGCTACCTCATCAATCGAAACCTGATCACCCCACAATTCGACCGTACTGCCAACGCCCGCTTGACTCAGCCCAGTCAAGTCAATCGCCAGCATATCCATGGAGACACGGCCCAACAATTGCGTCAGACAGCCATCCACCGCCACCACTGTACCTGTGGGTGCATGCCGCGGATAACCATCAGCATAACCGATCGCAACAATACCTACGCGCACAGGCTGACTGGCGACAAATTGCGCACCATAACCCACCGGCTCGCCGGCTGGTAACTCACGCACAGCAATAATCTTTGACTGCAACGTCATCACGGGCTGAAATTTTTCCGTACTTAAACCCTGCATCGCAACCGGCTGACTGCCATATAAAATAATACCCGGACGTGACCAGTCACTACGAATCTCAGGCCAGGCCAATAAAGCTGGGGAATTACACACGCTTATTGGCGACTGCATACCCGCAGTGGCATCGACAAAGACTTGGTATTGCTCATGTGTTCGCGCCGAGTCAATTTCATCTGCTCGGGAAAAGTGGGTGATTAACACCAGCGCGGCAACATTTGCACTGGCGTGTAAGCGCTGCCAAACAGCTCGATATTCGGCTGGAGAAAAACCGACACGGTGCATGCCTGAATCCATTTTCAGCCAGATGGTCAAGGGTTCAGCTAATACAGCTTGCTCGACAGCCTCAAGCTGCCAATCTGAATGCACCACGCACCACAGCTGATGCTCGACAATTTGCGCCAGCTCATCCGGGTGAAAAAAGCCCTCGAGCAAGACAATCGGCAACGACACACCCGCCGCCCGCAACTCCAGCGCCTCCTCTAAACAAGAGACAGCAAAGCCATCCGCGAGATCATGTAAAGCCTGCGCACAAGCTACAGCACCATGCCCATAGGCATCAGCCTTGACCACTGCAAGTGCTTTATCTGCGCACAATTTTCGTGCCAGTTGGTAGTTGTGCCGTAAGGCTTGCAAATTAATTAACGCGCGCGCTGGACGCATGACCGACTCACTCTCCAAATTAAATTCTTCTATCGAAAACTCGTATTCAAACAACCTACTCCCAGCGCTGCGCAATACCAAGCCCACCCTTCACTCAGCAATAGCGAAACATATCCAAACCTTCGCTGCTGATCTGCGGCGTTTTCTTACTGATAATATCGGCTAAGTAATTGGCCGAACCACAGGACATGGTCCAACCTAAAGTGCCGTGTCCGGTATTTAAAAACAAATTCCGATAGCTGGTTCTCCCAACAATTGGCGTACCGTCGGGTGTCGCTGGCCGCAGCCCAGTCCAAAACTCAGCTTGAGTTAAGTCGCCACCTTGCGGATAAAGCAAACCGGTAACGTACTCTAAGGTTTCCCGGCGCTTAGGGTTAAGCGACAAATCATAGCCGCTGACTTGCGCCATACCGCCGACCCGAATGCGTTGCTCAAAGCGCGTAATCGCTACTTTGTAGGTTTCATCAATAATGGTTGATTGCGGTGCCATCGACGGCTCAGTAATAGGCACCGTCAGCGAATAACCTTTGAGGGGATACACTGGAATTTTAATTCCAAGCGGCATCAACATCGCTCGCGAGTAACTGCCCAGCGCCACCACATACTGGTCAGCAACCTCTAAGTGATCGTCAATAGTCACGCCAGTAATGCGATCGCCGCTGCTGCTAATGCTCTGCACTGTGCATCCCAAGCGAAACTCAACCCCGAGGTCTTGCGCCATTCGTGCCAAATTGCGGGTAAATAAATTGCAATCACCGGTTTGATCATTGGGCAAATGTAAAGCGCCGGCTAAAGTGTCAGTAACAGCCGCCAGTGCCGGTTCAACACGAGCAATCTCACTCGCGCTCAGCAGCTCATAGGCAACACCCATGCGGTCTAGCACAGCGATATCTTGCGCGGCATTATCCAACTGCTGCTGAGAACGAAATAATTGTGTAGTACCTTGTTGTCGACCTTCATACTCAATACCAGTCTCGGCACGTAAAGCATCGAAACAGTCACGACTGTACTCGGCCAAACGCACCATACGCTCCTTATTCACCGCATAACGCGCCGCCGTGCAATTACGCAACATCTGCAGCATCCATTGGTATTGATAGGGATCAGTGGTCAGGCCTACGGAAAAAGGTGAATGACGCTGCATGAGCCACTTGATGGCTTTCAAGGGAATACCTGGAGCGGCCCAAGGTGATGAGTGGCCAGGTGAGATTTGCCCAGCATTAGCGAAACTGGTTTCATCAGCAGCAGCCAGTTGTCGATCGACAACCACCACTTGAAATCCTTGTTTGGCCAAATAATAAGCCGTTGTCACTCCAACCACGCCCGCACCCAACACCAGAACCCGCATAACTACCACCTCATTTAAATAGTAAGTGACCGCCTCATGCATTATGCGCTTATAACGCCTCGCACGCGCTAAACCACAGAGGACTTTAACAACGTCGGAGGCGTCAATTGCCGTGCGTGCCAAAAGAACCTAACCGGCCAGAGCTGCTGATTAATCTGCGCCTGCTGCCATAGTTCAAGAAAGCTGCGCTGTGCAACTGGATGCAACACATCAGGCGCTAATAACGCCAGCGGCCACAAGACAAAGGCATTTTTTAAAATTTCGGCGCGCGGCAAGGTAATACTCTCGTACACGCCTGTTTGCTGACCGTAGAGGAGTACATCGATATCCAGTGGCAAGCCTCGACGTGGCAGTGCATAACGACCATTGACAGCCTCAATATGCTTAAGGTGCCGATCGAGTTCGGCTAAAGGTAAATGAGTTTTAAAATGCACCACCATGTTTAAAAAACAATCACTGCGAATACCCACAGGTTCGCTTTCAAACACAGGAGAACAATCTAGCTCACCAAACAACTCTACTAACGCATCAAGCCCCGCACAGATATGCGTCTCGCGCTCAATATTGCTGCCTAACCCCAGGTACACATCGATTAACGGCATCCGCGTTCAATCTCCACGCCGACACCTCGCGCACTAGCAACAGCGCCGGGTTTAGTCACTTTTAAGCGTAACCAAGGGATATTGAACTCGGTCATTAACAACGCAGCCAAGCGCTCAGCGAAGGTTTCCACCAACTCAAAACTACTATGTTGCGCAAAACTGTTAATCCGCTCAGACACAGCAGCGTAATCTAACGCTAAATGCAACGCATCGTCTGCAGCACAGGGGCGGTTATCCCAACCCATTTGCACATCCACCAACAGATTTTGGCGAATCGTGCGTTCCCAGTCATAGGCACCGATCACGGTATCCACTTCTAGACTTTCGATAAATACCGTGTCCACTTTGCTCCTGCCTCGTTAGAATCAAGACTCGCTGGCCTTGGATCATGCAAATGTTTGAGTTACTACTGGTGTGCGCTTATCTTATTGGCTCGTTGTCATTCGCCATTCTGCTGAGCCGTTATTACGGCAATAGCGACCCGCGTTCGCAGGGTTCTGGCAATCCTGGCGCGACCAATATGTTGCGTATTGCCGGTAAACGTCTGGCTATTCTGACCCTGCTCGGCGATCTGAGCAAAGGATTACTGCCAATTTTAATTGCCAGTCGACTCGGTTTAGACCAACAACAGCAAGCATGGGTCGGTTTAGCAGCGGTTATCGGCCATTTATATCCTATTTATTTTAACTTTCGCGGTGGCAAAGGCGTGGCGACGACCGCCGGTATGCTATTGGGTTTATACCCTCCAGCCGCGCTACTGGCCTTGGCCGTTTGGTTACTCACTTTTAATCTGACCCGGATCAGCTCACTGGCCTCATTAGCCAGCGTCGTTTTGTGCTTACCTTTACTGGCGTGGCAACAGCCGCACGCTTTACTACCGGTTAGCGTGCTCAGTATTTTGCTGGTTTGGCGCCACCGCAGTAACTTAAAAGACTTACTGGCGGGTAATGAGCGCAGCTTTAAAGATTAATCTTTAAGCGAGTGGCGGCAGCTCCTCCATCGGCCAACGGGCACGCACATTGATACTTTGACCTTCTTTTTGACCGGCCAATAAGCGTTGGCAACCGGCGTAGGCGATCATCGCGCCATTATCTGTACAAAACTCGGGACGTGCGTAAAACACCTGTCCCTGACGTTTCGCCAACATACTTTCCAAAGAGCGACGTAAGGCTTGGTTCGCACTGACGCCACCGGCAATCACTAAGGTCGTTAACCCTTCTTGCTCGAGCGCACGTTGGCATTTAATCGTTAACGTAGCCACCACTGCGGCCTGAAAAGCATGGGCTAAATCCGCACGAGTTTGATCACCATCATCACCCGCCGCACTACATTTTTGCCATGCCATTAGCGTTGCGGTTTTTAAACCACTAAAACTAAACTGCAAACCTGGACGATCGGTCATCGGCTTAGGCAAAGTAAAACGACCTGGCACACCCTGCTCAGCAATTCGCGCTATTTCGGGGCCACCGGGATAGCGCAATCCCATCATTTTTGCTGTTTTATCAAAAGCCTCACCGGCGGCGTCATCAATCGACT
>Ga0172382_10001831_pt1 | contig 36824 bp, 30 predicted proteins | sample Leawel138RmetaG_FD_122245 | JGI IMG/M metagenome (GOLD analysis project Ga0172382, IMG submission 122245) | Leachate microbial communities from a municipal landfill in Southern Ontario, Canada - Leachate well 138R metaG | ecosystem: Engineered > Solid waste > Landfill > Unclassified | place... | reverse complement strand
TATCCCGCCATTATCCACTGCTTGCGCTCCAGATTAAAAAAACCATGTCCTTTTGTCAACCCCAACGCGCCTCCCGGCCATTATATCGAATATTTTTCAAGGCATGAATGTGATGCAGCACTGACTGTGGCTGCCAGGCCCTTGCAGAGAGAGTGATGTGTGTGACTGTCTTTTGCCCTATGGTTTCCGCAAAGGAAGAAGAAGTTCTCCAGTGGATGCACTGGTTGGACAGTCATTATTGGAAAAGACGGCCTTTCAGCAACAGGCCCCCCTGAGATCCGAGGGACTATTGACTCTTGGGGGAGTCATGGATTAGAGAGCATAAGGCATGAGAAGGACAGAATACATTCGGAGAGTATGCATGGACAAGAAGACCCTTGCTCTAAAGATCATCGATGAGCACATCGCAGGAGAAAACGATAAGGAATATGCGCTGAAGATCGATCAGACCCTGACCCAGGACGCCACAGGCACCATGGCATACCTGGAATTCGAGGCTATCGGGCTTGACAGGGTCAAGACCGAGCTCTCGGTGAGCTATGTGGACCACAACACTCTGCAGTCCGGGTTCGAGAATGCGGACGACCACCGCTTTCTGCAGGACATCGCGCGGAAATACGGCATCTATTTCTCCCGTCCGGGCAACGGCATCTGTCACCAGGTGCACCTGGAACGGTTCGGGGTCCCGGGCAAGACACTGCTGGGCTCTGACAGCCACACCCCGACCGCAGGAGGCATGGGCATGCTGGCCATCGGCGCAGGTGGGCTCGACGTGGCCTCTGCCATGGCAGGCATGCCCTTTTCGATTCCCAGACCGAAGGTGGTGGGGGTGGTCCTCACCAATCGGCTGAACCCCTGGGCGAGCGCCAAGGACATCATCCTGGAGGTGCTCAGGCGGATCACGGTCAAGGGCGGCGTGGGCCGGATATTCGAGTATACGGGAAGCGGCGTGTCCACTCTGAGCGTGCCGGAGCGGGCCACGATCACAAATATGGGCGCTGAGCTGGGCGCCACCACCTCGATCTTCCCGAGCGATGAGGTCACCAAGGCCTTCCTTGCAGCCCAGGGCAGGGAGGATGCATGGAGGCCTCTTGCAGCGGACAAAGGCGCGGTGTACGACGAGACCATCGAGATCGACCTCTCCGGCATCGAGCCCTTGGCCGCGTGCCCCCACAGTCCGGACAAGGTGGTGCCGGTCAGGGACCTGGCCGGGAAAAAGGTCGACCAGGTGCTCATCGGTTCGTGCACGAACTCCTCGTTCAAAGACCTCATGATGGTGGCCGCCGTGCTCAAGGGCAGGACGATCCACCCGGAAACGAGCTTGGCCATGGCCCCGGGCTCGCGCCAGGTGCTCGCCATGCTGGCCGGAAACGGCGCACTGGCAGACATCATAGGCGCCGGGGCGCGGATCCTCGAAAATGCCTGCGGACCCTGCATCGGCATGGGCCAGGCCCCGAAGACCGGCGGGGTATCGGTCAGGACCTTCAACCGCAACTTCCCGGGCAGGTCAGGCACGGCGAGCGCCGGGGTCTACCTCGTCTCACCCGAGGTCGCTGTGGCGTGCGCATTGACGGGCTGCTTCACCGACCCCAGAGACCTGGGCGAGTATCCCGGCATCACCCTGCCGGAAAGATTTCTGGTCGATGATTCTCTGGTCATCCCTCCTGCCGAAGAGAGTGGAACCGTGGAGGTCTCCCGGGGCCCCAACATCAAGCCGCTCCCCAGGCGCGGGGCCATGGAGGACCGGATCGAGGCGGAGATCCTCCTGAAGCTCGAAGACAACATCACTACCGACGACATCATGCCGGCAGGGGCAAAGATCCTGCCCTTGCGGTCGAACATCGAGGCCATCTCCGCCTATGTGTTCTCCGGAATCGATCCTGATTTCCCCTCCCGCGCCCGGCGAGCGGGCGCGGGCTGCCTGCTGGCCCGGGAGAACTACGGCCAGGGGTCCTCGCGTGAGCATGCGGCCCTCGCCCCCATGTATCTGGGGGTCAAGGCCGTGCTCGCCCGGTCGTTCGCCCGGATCCACCGCTCGAACCTCATCAACTTCGGGATTCTCCCCGTGATCGTCGGTCAGGACACGTATGAGAGTCTCAAGCAGGGCTCCCGTATCGTGATCTCCGGGATCACGGCCGCACTCGAAGGCAGCGGCCCGCTGACGATCGAGGACCCGGCCGCGGGGAAGAGACTCGAGGGCTCGATCCAGGTCTCTTCCAGGGAGCGGGACCTCCTCAAAGAGGGCGGCCTGCTCAACTATATCAAGTCACAGGTACAGAGGTAGACATGACCAGAGACAAAACCGTACGGACACGATTCGCACCTTCACCCACCGGGTATCTCCATATCGGCGGGGCCCGGACCGCCCTGTTTTCCTGGCTCCATGCCCGGCACGCCGGAGGCACGTTCATCCTCAGGGTGGAAGACACCGATGCTCAGCGCTCGACCGAGGAGTCGAGCCTTCAGATCCTCAAGGCCATGGAATGGCTCGGGCTCGACTGGGACCAAGGCCCCATCTTCCAGTCCCAGCGTCTGGATCTCTATCGCTCGCATATCCGGAGACTCCTGGACGAGGGCAAGGCCTACTGGTGCGAGTGCACGCCCGAAGCGCTCGAAGCGAAACGAAAGACAGCCCTGGAAAGAGGCGAGAAGCCCAAGTACGATCTGACCTGCAGGAACAAAGGCCTCGGCCCCGGGCCGGGCCGCGTGGTCCGCATCGCCCTGCCCTCTTCCGGCGTCACCTCGTTCGACGACATGATCAAGGGGCGGATCACGGTGGACAACGCCGAGCTCGATGACTTTATCCTGCTGCGCTCCGACGGCATGCCCACCTACAACCTGGTGGTGGTCATCGACGACGCCCTGATGGGCATCACCCACGTCATCAGGGGAGACGACCATGTCAACAACACCCCCAGGCAGGTCCTGATCTATCAGGCCTTCGGGTTCGGCCTCCCCTTTTTCGCCCATGTTCCCATGATCCTGGGCGCGGACAAGACCCGGCTCTCCAAGAGGCACGGCGCCACCTCGGTCACGGCGTACAAAGATATGGGCTACCTCCCGGAGGCGCTGGTCAACTACCTGGTGAGGCTTTCATGGTCTCACGGGGACCAGGAAATCTTCTCCCGTCAGGAGCTCATCGACCTGTTCGATATCCACGACGTGGGAAGGAGCGCGGCCGTGTTCAACCCGGAGAAGCTCCTGTGGCTCAACCATCACTACATCAAGACCGGCGACCCGGACAGGATCGCGGGCCTCCTGCCCGAATTCATTCAGGCCAGGGGCTATCCCGTGCCCGGGCATTCCTACCTCACCCGGGTGGTCACGGATGTGCGGGAGCGGACCAAGACCCTGGATGAGGCGGTCGAGTTCGGCGATTTCTACTTTATCGACCATGAACCGCCGGAAGACCTCTGTGAAAAATTTTTTACACACGAAATCAGGGATGTGTTCCGGATGCTCGTGGAAAAAATCGAGCGCACGAATTTCACCAAAGGCGCTCTTGAAGAGGCGGTGCAGTCTGTCTTGAACGAGACCGGCCTGAAGTTCAAGGCCCTTGCCCAGCCCATGCGGGTGGCGCTCACCGGCAAGACCGTGTCCCCGGGGATATTTGAGGTGCTCGCCACGCTCGGACACGACCGGGCGATCCCCCGGCTGAAAAGGGCACTGTCATACATGGAGAAAAACGCATGAAGATACGTGATTTTGCGCTCCTGGCGCTGTTTATCGCACTTGTTGCCGTATCCACCATGATCATTCGGATACCCGTGCCCCAGACCAATGGCTATATGAATCTCGGCGACAGCATGGTCCTCTTGGCGGCCCTGTTCTTCGGGCCTGTGGGCGGCTTCATCGCAGGGGGCATCGGGTCGGCGCTGGCCGACATCCTGGGCGGTTATCCCCAGTGGGCACTGTGGACCCTGATCATCAAGGGCATCGAGGCCCTCATCGTCTCTGTCATGGCGAGTGCTCTCAGGCTGAAGAGAGGCCGGATCGGCGTGCTGCAGATCACGAGTTTCACCCTGGCGACAGCGTGGATGGTTCTCGGCTACTTCATCGCCGAGACAATCATGTACGATCAAAAGGTAGCTCTGGTCGAGGTACCGGCCAATATCATCCAGGCACTGGGAAGCGTGGTGCTGGCGACCATACTCCTGCCGCTCTTCCAGAAGATCATCTCCACTGCGCGCACATAAGAGGGCCGGAACCCGATGCTCGATGTCCGGCAGATCGCCAGCTCCTCCTTTGCCCTGTTGAGTTACGTGCTTACCGACACGGAAACGGGCCAAAGCATGGTCATCGATCCGCCGGCGGACATGGATACCCGGGTCGATCTCGGCTCGCTCGACATCAAGCGGGTGATCAACACCCACATCCATCCCGACCATACCATGGGAAACCACCTCTTCGCCGACAAGACACCCATCCTTGCCCATCCCGGCGACAGCGGATTTTTCCAGCGAATGGCCAGCTCTTCCCTGGCTGCGATCTTCACGGCCCGGGTCCCGCCAAAGATATCTTTCACCCTTTCCGAAGGAGCCGAGCTCTCCTTAGGGCGAATGGCCATTCGAGTGATGCATACGCCCGGGCACTCTCCGGGCTCGATCTGCCTTTTCTGGCCGGGAAACCTCATCTCCGGGGATACCATCTTTGCCCAGGGTATCGGGCGCACCGACATCCCGGGGGGGAGTCCGGCGGACATCAAAAAGAGCATCGGCCGTATCCTCACGCTGCCTGAAGACACCCGTATCTGGCCCGGGCACTACTACGGCGAGCTGTACACGGCCATTCTCAAAGAGATCGCCCCCTCCCTGCAGTGCATTATGGACTCCATCCGGTAGATCGACGTATAGCGCTCTTCCGGGGAGAAGGGCGCGGCCAAAGACGCATTGCCTTTTTTTTCGGATAAGGCTAATAGTTGGGCACGAAAAAGCTGCAGCACATCCGGCTTGACCGCAGGGCTGCTGCACCTGAACACCCCCGGCAGAGAGGATGACCTGTTGGCATGAATATGCAGATTGTCAAATCGGATGTGCTGCTCTTCATCACCGCGCTGATCTGGGGCTTCGCATTCGTGGCGCAGCGGGTCGGGATGGATTATGTGGGCCCTTTCACCTTTAACGGCGTCCGCTTTGCCCTCGGGGCCCTGTTCCTGCTCCCCCTGATCGCTTTCCGCAGCAGGTCCGCTTCCGGGCGTGCGGCCTCCCGGGCAAACAGGAGAAAAATCGTCCTTGGCGGTCTCCTGGCCGGGTTCGTGCTCTTCGCCGGCGCATCGCTCCAGCAGGTGGGGCTCGTGTACACGACAGCCGGCAACGCCGGCTTCATCACCGGGCTTTATGTGGTGATCGTTCCTATCTTGAGCGTATTCTTGGGCCAGCGGACCGATACCGGGACTTGGGTCGGCGCCGTGCTGGCGGTCGCGGGGCTCTATCTCCTCTGCGCGACCGGCGGCGTGACCGTGTCGGCAGGCGATATCCTGGTCCTGGCCGGGGCATTCTTCTGGGCCGGACATGTACTGGTCATCGGATGGCTCTCACCGAAGATGGACTCGTTCGGGCTCGCCTTCTGCCAATATGTGGCCTGCGCCGCCCTGAGCCTCGTTGTCGGGGTCTTCACGGAGATCATCACTTTAGACGCCCTCGTCCGGGGTGCGGCGCCTATCCTCTATGGGGGCGTCATGTCTGTAGGAATCGCCTACACGCTCCAGGTGGTGGGCCAGAAGCACGCACCCGGCTCCCACGCCGCAATCCTCATGAGCTTGGAGGCCGTGTTTGCTGCCGTGGGAGGATGGCTGCTGCTGGGCGAGCGCCTCACATCGAGGCAGTACCTCGGCTGTTCGCTCATGCTCACAGGCATGCTCGTCTCCCAGCTGTGGCAGGTCTGCTTCATGGGCAAGGCAGCGGAGGAATGTGATGATTCTGGAGAAAAGGGCTTTACGGCATCAAACCGGGGATAAAGGTCCTGCTTTATCCATGCGGTTTGAGTCCTTTTGTCCGCTGATTCGCAGAACAGCGTGTGACCTGCTAAATTTCCCAGGGCCGCCATCCGATAGAGAGGAGGTGATCGATAGATTGAAAACACCAAAAGAGAGGATATCATGGATGTAAATCTGGTAAATCCGTTCATTGAGGCGACACTTCACGTGCTCTCGAGCATGGCCTTTGTGAAGGCCCGGGCAGGCAAGCCTTTTCTCAAGAAAGACAACATCGCCCAAGGCGATGTTACCGGCATCGTCGGTCTGATCGGCGAGGCCCGGGGCACGATATCCGTGAGCTTTACCGAAGAATGTATCCTCTCCATCGTCAGCAGCATGTTCGGCGAGGAGGTCACCCAGATAAACGAAGAGGTCAAGGACGCTGTGGGCGAGATCCTGAACATCGTTTCCGGACAGGCGAGACAGAAACTCGAAACCCACGGAAGAATCCTCAAGGGCGCCATCCCCACGGTTATTTCGGGCAGGAACCACTCCATCACCCATATCACCAAGCAGTCGATCGTAGCCGTGCCGTTCGAGACCGACAACGGGGCGTTCACCATCGAGATCTGCATCGAGGACCAGTAGCCCTCCCGCCTGTCCGCTTTTTTGGGCTATTGTTTGCGCGTACCCGGCTGCCTGTGATACCTTTTCGCATACCGTGAAGAGAATCATCAGGCATTGTATCAGAGAATGCACCGAACCCGCGTGCGCGATGCGCTTTCCGGTTGTCGCACGCACAGGGACAGGCCTGCGCTGCCCGCTGTGCGGCTCGCCTACGCGGCAGGCCACAGGGGAATACGAGGAGCACGGGGTCAGGACCGCGCTTGGGGGCGAGGGAAATACCCGGATCGAGGCCTTTCTGGACAATATCAGGAGCCTGTACAACGTGGGCTCAATGTTCCGATCCGCAGACGGTGCAGGGATCGGACACCTGTACCTCTGCGGCATGACGCCCACCCCGGACAATCCACGGCTGGCCAAAACCGCCCTGGGCGCCCAGAACTCGGTGCCGTGGACCTACCGGAGAAACGGCCTGTCCGCAGCCGTATCGCTCAGGGAATCGGGCAGGCGGCTGTGGGCCCTTGAAGGCGGCCCTTCTTCAGTGCCCCTCCAGGAGGCCCTCCCCGGTCTCTCCGGCCCGCCCCTGGTGCTTATTGTGGGCAACGAGGTCTCCGGCGTGGACCCAGCCGTGCTGGAGCTCTGCGAGCGGATCGTGCACATCCCCATGAGAGGCGCCAAATCCTGCCTCAATGCGGCGGTCGCCTTCGGCATCGCGGCGTACCAGCTCTGCATGCCTGGGTTGAAAGGGAATACCGGGGAACCATTTCCGTGACCTTCTAGCAGCTTGTGCAGCCGCCGCAGTCGCTCTTTTTGGAAAGGGCCGAGGTGATGATGAACCCCTCGCCCATGGAGCCCGTGATATAATCTATCCGGATGGGTTTGGCCTGCTCCAGCAGGCTCTTCTCGACGATGAACGTGAATCCGCCGGTCTCGATGACCTCGTCGGTTTCGTTTGGCTCATCCAGAGCCAACCCCAATGTGGGCCCCCCTCAACCAACGCCGGCGACCACGACCCTCAGCGGCTCTCTTTCCTGCCTGGTCTTGAAAAACTCTTCAACCTTCTGTGTTGCCTTATCGGTTACTTCAAGCATTCATTTTCTCCTTTCGTGCTGCCGGATCGCGCTTGCCGATCTCCTGATCACACGATTTTGTGGTTTCCAGGTATAGTACTGAATGAAGGTTGAGGAATCAACGAAGAAATCCAGTCTGTTCCCACGCAAAGAAAAATACTGGAGAAAGGACCCCTTTCCCCCCAGAGCGGGCCAGGAACAGGCCGGACAGCACCAGGGACCTCTGAAGGACAAAACCCCTGGACCCTTTTTCCTGAAAAGAACAGCTTTGGGCAGTCTCCTGGCTTTGCCGGGATCCGTGCCTTGACCGGCGGCAATCCATGTGATTATTCTCAGATGGCCCCCTGGCGACGCGGTTCATGGAAATGCAAGGGAGGAGGAAACTCAGATGGCGATCGGTTTTTTCTTTATCCTTGGTCTGGCACTCCTGGTCGGAGGCGCTGAGCTGCTGGTGCGCGGTGCGTCGCGGCTCGCAGGACTGGCAGGCGTCTCCCCGCTCATCATCGGGCTTACTGTTGTGGCCTTCGGCACCAGCGCTCCGGAGCTCGCGGTGAGCGTCCGGTCGGCGCTCCTCTCTACGGCAGGGGCTGATATCGCACTCGGAAATGTGGTGGGCAGCAATATCTTCAATATCCTGTTCATCCTCGGGTTGTCCGCCCTTATCGTGCCCCTGGGCGTATCCAGGCAGTTGATCCGCATCGATGCGCCCATCATGGCGGGGGTTTCATTCCTCCTGTTTTTCATGGCGCTGGACGGGCGCATCAGCCATATCGACGGGCTCGTGCTCTTCCTGGGCATCCTGGCGTATACCTTTTTCACCATCCGTCAGGGAAAGAAAGCCGGGAACAGTACCGCAGGAACGCAGAGAAACGAGTCAGGAGACAGGCGGTATGTCGCGGCACGGAGCGTGATGCTTGTGGTTTTCGGCCTGGCCATGCTGGTGCTCGGGGCCCACTGGCTGGTGAACACTGCGGTCGTCATGGCGGAAAGGCTCGGAATAAGCGATCTGGTCATCGGGCTGACCGTGGTGGCAGCCGGAACCTCCCTGCCCGAGGCAGCGACCTCGGTGATGGCGAGTATCAAGGGAGAGCGGGACATCGCTGTGGGGAATATCATAGGGAGCAACATATTCAACATCCTCGCCGTACTCGGTATCAGTGCACTCGCGGCCCCTCACGGGATACGGGTGCCGCTGCCTGCGATGTGGTTCGACATACCGATACTGATCGCGACAGCGGCCGTCTGCCTGCCGGTATTCATCACGGGTTTCCGGATATCCCGTATGGAAGGGCTGCTCTTCTTGGGCTACTATCTCCTCTACACGCTCTACCTCGTGATGGCCGCCGCGCACCACAAGTCCCTGCCGTTCCTCACGCATATCATCGTCCTCTTTGTCCTCCCCCTGACCGGCATCATGATCCTGGTCCCGCTGTATATCCAGATGCGCAAAGGATCCGTGCCCGGCTTCCATGGCCGCCTGCGATGAGAAAAATTTCGTGAGCAGGCATTTCTCTTGCGAATCCGTCTGTGTCCGGTTATCACTACCTGTTGAAGAACACAAAGAAAAGAGGAGGCCTTTCATGGCTCTTGGAACAAATTTCGTGCTGCTTCTGCTCATCGGCCTCACGGCCGGCATCGCCTCGGGCATGTTCGGCATCGGCGGAGGCGTGATCGTGGTGCCCGCCCTGGTGCTCATCATGGGCTTTTCCCTGCCCAGCGCCGTGGGGACCAGCCTGGCGATTCTCCTGCCGCCAGTGGGTCTTGCCGCAGTGATCGAATACTTCCGGCACGGCAACGTGGATCTGAAATCGGCGATCGTCGTGGCGCTGGGCCTCTTCACAGGGGCCTGGATCAGCGCGTACTTTGCCAACCGGCTGCCCGGGTCGTGGCTGCGCGTGGCGTTCGGGGTGTTCATCATCTGCCTCGGGATCTACATGATCTATGGGGCCCTCACGGACACGTCGATCTGAGCATACCCGGGAATCGCCTCCTTGAGCGCGGCGCTCGATTGCCCGGCGAACGGGAGGAATCCGGATGTGATGCAATCAGGGCCGAAGAGGCGAACGACCGGCATCACACCCGGAGATCACGAGTCCGCGGGTTTCCGATCGTTCCGGGGAAGGTCGAGCCCGAGCTGGCCGCCGGGATTCATGATGTTCCGGGGGTCGAAGTGGCGCTTCAGGGATTTCAGCACCTCCATCTGCTCCTTGCCGAGATATTCTTCCAGATAGGGCGCCATCATCCTTCCGATGCCGTGATGATGGCTCAGCGATCCGCCGCTCTCCATGATCGCCTCGATCACACCTTGCTGGAAGGATCGAAACTCCTCCACGTCAGAGGTTCTCATGATGAAGATGAAGTAGAGGTTCGTGCCCTGGGGATAGAAGTGCGAGGCATGGGTCATGCACATGGTCTGAGGCCTTGCCTTGATATAGGCCCTGACCCCCTGGTGGACCGCATGGAGGTTGCCCCAGGTCACGCTCGTCTCCAGGGTGTCGATCTGGATGCCGAAGTCCTGCAGGTCCTCGCGCATATAGGGTTCGGTGAAGCGCGTCTTCTCCCACTTCCGGGAGGCATAGCCGGTGAGATACAGGGCTCCGTGCCCGCGGCAGATGTTCCGGATCTTCTTCTTTACGTAGCGGGTGTATCCGCCCTCGCCCTCTACAGTGCCCAGGCACAGGCAGCGCTCCATGGGCCTATAGCCCCTCCGTACGAGAAAGGCGTCCACCGGCGAGGGGATGCCGTAGAGTTTGAGCCCGCGGTCGGTCTCCTCCGGATCGGATATCCGGTAGACCGCAGGCCTGCCGAACTCGCCCTGCATGATCTCGCGGCTGGCGTCCACGGCGGCATTCCAGGTGGGGAACATGAAGCTGAAATATCGCCGGTTCTCCGGCATGAAGCGGAAGATCTTCATGCTCACCTCCACCAGGATCCCGAACGCGCCTTCCGAGCCCTTCATGATGTCGTTCACCTTGGGCCCGGTGGCGGCGGCGGGAAACTCCCGGGTGCGGAAGGTACCTGCAGGCGTCACGTACTCCTGGCTGAGCATGATGTCGCAGGCGTCGCCATAATAGGTGGAGGCCTGGCCCGAGCCCAGGGTCACCACCCAGCCGCCCACCGTGGAATATTCGAACGACTGCGGGAAATGCCCGCAGGTGTAGCGCCTGGACGCGCCGAAACGTTCAGGCGCGTTGTTCAGGGCCTCTTCGTAGGCTGGGCCGAACATGCCGGGCTGCACCCGGGCGGTCTGGTTGGTCTCGTTGATCTGAAGGAGCCTGTTCATGTGGGTGCTCGTCACCAGACTCACCCCGCCCTGTGCGGGGCGCACCCCGAAGTTCACCGACGAGCCGGCCGCGAACACGGAGACAGGCACGGCGTGTTCGTTGCAGTAGGCCACGATCCTGGCCACATCCTGCTTGTCGCGCGGATGCACCACCACATCGGCGCTCTGTCGGACGATCCCCTTGCGCAGCTCCATGAGCTCTTCGGTGGTCTTGCCGCAGGCGTATTTGATCCTGCTGTAGTCGTCGGTGCAGACGTTCTCGGGTCCCACGATGCTCTTCAGACATCCCACGTGCCGCTCATCCAGGTCCACCGGCCGGTTCAGAACTGCCCTTCCCGCTCCCTGGTCCTGCTTTTGGGAGAAGTCCTCGCGGGTCATGCCGAATTCGTCCATCATCATGGCGACCCATCCGTCGCTCGGGTGCTTGAAGGCTACGGGACTGCCGTATTTAACGATCGACCTGATGCTGCCGCTTTCCGGTGCATGCTCCGTCCATTCGGGCCTGAATTTCTTTTTTCCAAACATGGGGCTCTCCTTGCACATGATTGTATGGAATAAAAAAACCGCACCGCCCTATTCACGGGGCATTCCACCACTGCCCGGTATCTTGAGCAGATCCATGGCATGCCGGTATTCATCCTCGGTCTTCTCACTGCTCCAGCCGAGTTCGCGGGCCGCGATGAGGGCGGTCTTTCTCATGATCTCCTCTCCGGGGTTGCCCAGGGTGGCGATGCCGGTTCTCCTCAGAACGATATCGCTCAGCCGCCTGGCCATCTCGTGCCGCACGGCGAACAGCACCTCGGCGAGGATCTCGCCGTCCGTGCTCACCACCTCGGCATACCCGCGGTTTTCTTCCGCGAGTTTCAGGACCTTGTGATACTCGGTGCCATAGTGCCTGCCCAGGTAGTCTATGGTGCTCTGTCCGAAGCCGGGATATCTCCTTTTGATGGAGTCCAGGAATGCATTGATGTCCCGGATCCCGCACCCGAAGAGGTAGCGCCGGTCGGTGATGGCCTGGCCCATGGGCATCTCTGTCTTTTCCCTCACCAGGTCCATGACCTTCTGGGCAAGGTTCCGGCTGGTGGTATACTTGCCACCCTCCACAGTGATCAGGCCCTGGAGCCCGTCTGAGGCGTTGTCATAGATCTCGTACTTCCGGGACGTCTCATACGTGCCCTCGGTCTGCTCTTCCACCAAAGGTCTCAGGCCCCCGTAGGTGTAGAGCACCTCGTCAAAGCGCACAAAACCTGCACCAAAGGTTGAATTCACCTCGTCGATGAGCTCCATGATGCTCTCTTTTGTCACCCGGTAGTCGTCGGGGTTGCCGATGTACTCCTTGTCCGTGGTCCCGATCAGCGTGTGGCCCCGCCAGGGGATCAGGAAGAAATGCCTTCCCTTGGGGGTCATGGATGCTACAACGCTCCCCTCGTTGATCTTTTTGCCCGTGATGATGTGGATGCCCTCGGAACGCCTGAGCGTCTCGTTCGCTTCGCCCTTTTTCGCCAAGCCCAGGATGATGTCGGCCCAGGGACCTCCGCAGTTGATGGTGATATTCCCGCGCACCTCGTGACAGGTGCCGTTCAGGAGATCCGTTGCCGTGACCCCGGCCACCCTGCCGGATCGGTCCGTGATGAACCCGTCGACCTTGACATAGTTCGCGGCATCGGCTCCGAAGGCAGTGGCAGACTTGATGAAAGCGAGCGTGAGGCGTTCGGGGAATATGCTCATACAGTCGTAGAACACGGACGCGCCCGAGAGCCCCTGCTCCTTGAGGCAAGGCTGCATTTCGAGGGCCTTCTTGGTGGTGACGGTCTTGTGCAGGGGGATCTTCTTGCTCTCGTCCCAAGTGCTGCCCCGGTCGTAGGACAGGATGTCATAGATCGTGAGCCCTGCCTTGACAAACCATTTGCTGTTCTTGAGCGACGACTTGTAATGGGTCATGAGCATGGGGAACGGGTAGACGAAGTTGGGCGCGATGTCCTCGAGAATCTTGCGTTCCTTCAAGGATTCCCTCACCAGGGAAAACTCCATGTTCGCCAGATACCGCAACCCCCCGTGGATGAGCTTCGAGGTGGCTGCGGACGTGGCCCCGGAAAAGTCGCCTTTTTCGAGCAGCGCCACCTTCAGCCCCCGGCTGGCGGCATCGTAGGCGACAGAGGCCCCGGTGATTCCTCCCCCGATAACCACCACATCATAGATCCGGTCTTTGTGATCTTCGATAAATCTCCGCATCGTTCCTACCTCCTGCTATTCCTGCCTATTTGCAGCGTATCGACCACCGCCTTCTGGGCATAGGTGAGAACGTCCTGCATGATCTTTCTGGCCAGACCGGGGTTTCCTTTTTTGACCGCCTGGTGGATCTCCTCGTGAAAACGCACGGAGCGCTTCACGTTTTCCTGATCATTGAAATAGAGATGCCCGTATTCGATCATGAACTTGTTGAAGAAGTTCAGCAGGGTGAGATACAAGATATTGCCGCTCGCAAGAGCAATGATGTGGTGCACCCGGATGTCCTTTTCCAGAGTGGAGAGATCATTGCCATTCCAGATGACCTCCTCAAGGGCTTCGATATGGTCGTCCGTCCTGTTCCTGGCTGCGTGAAAGGCCATCTCAGGGCCGATGATGGTCCTGAACTCGAGCAGGGCGGCAATGACGTCGTCGCGCTGGCGCTCGTCCAGACGGATCATGGCCCTGATGAGCTCGAGGCTCCCGCTCTCCTGAAAGTCCTTTACATAGGCGCCGTCGCCGTGACGGATCTCCACCAGATCAAGGGATTCCAGCTTGCCGAGGGCCTCTCGGACCGTAGACCGGTTGACCTCCAGGTCTCTGGCGAGCTCCCGCTCGGTAGGGAGCTTTTCTCCCACGGCCAACTGCCTTTTGATGATGCTCGTGAGCAGGATGTTCTCGATCTCTCCGGAAAGTCTGCTCCGCATGAGCGGGCGGGTGAGAATCAATGCTGACATGTGCCTCCTCCATTTGGTCCGGTGGTCCGACCATTGGACCATTTTTTACCGATAAATCCGGTCCTGTCAAGATCTTTTTCATTGGGCGCGGATCGGATGGACCGGTCAGGAATGTTATCGGGCAGGGGGCTGCTGGTCGAAGAGATAGCTCAGGCAGTCGAGAGAGTCTTCTATCTGGATGGGCAGGACCTTGGCAAAGGTATCCAGCATGATCAGGGCATCGAGGGTGGATTCGGTCTGCGTCGCGTCCTTCAGGCGCTCGGTGAACGAGATGTTCATCAGGTGGATGTCCTGGTAAACCCGGGTGAGCCCGGCGAGCTCCAAGTCTGCGCACTGCCCGTTCTTTTTCAGAAAGTACTGGGCGAGCAGATACATGGATGTGGCGCGATAAATGGTTTCCTCCCCGGTGGCCAGAGGAAGGTGAAAACGCGCCATGGGTCTCAGGGGCGCGGAGAGCGGACATCCGCAGGTCGCGCTGATGAGCCCCATGAGCGAGCTGATGGCGTTTTGCAGAGTGGTCGGCTGTGAAAAGATCCGCTCCGGAGTGACCACGCTCAGGTGGATCTCATGAAACGACATCTTGCCCTGAAATCTATTGACCGTATTTACCAGATGGACTGCCAGAGGGCAGTGAGGGTCGGTCTCATGAGAGAGAGGACAGTTGGGGCACTGGTGAAACCCGAGCACGGTCCAGGAAGGCAGATATCCGGGCCGATCATTGGCCAGTTCGAGCGTTTTCGGATTGAGCCTCAAATTGATGATTTCCTGGGTCCTGTCAGTAAAGGTGAAGCAATACCGGATGGGGATGCTCTTCATGTCGCCACGCTCCTGTTGTTCATGCAGCAGCCCACAGATGCACACGAGCAACGCTGGTAATCATACCTTTGTTTCCAGCCGTGCATGGTCATATTGGTGAATTTCATTTCATCATCCCTTCGTCATTTCACTCAGGAATCTTTATAAACCGGCTATCTCAAGGGGAGCATTTTACCAAAACAGGTTCCTGAATATCGAGGCATCTGATCACTTGGCTCTATCGCAGACATACCCTGAAACAAGCTATTGTCAGGGTCGCCTTCCGCTGGGTCTTCGTGAGAATGAACCCGGTTAATTGCCCCGACAGTGGTTGCATCGGACAGGTATTTGGCGTATGGCGCTTTTTCGCGCCCCTTGGAGATCTATGGAACCATCAGGCATATAACCGTGTTTCAGGCTTTTTCATGTTGTTTCCCTTTACTTTGCCCTGATATTTACCGAAAGATACCTTGAATACTGTCAAATACAGAGGGAGGGAGGGATGCATGAATAAATTTATTACAGGAACACTGTCGGTTCTCATCGTGATTTTTGTGGCGGTGGCTTGTTTCGCACAGGACAGGGCCTATAAAATCGAGGTGCTGCAGGTCACCAACATCGGACCCTTTGACGCGGCATACACGGGGTTCATCAAGGGCCTTGCTGAAAACGGGATTGCAGAGGGCCTGAACCTCACGGTCAACCGCCGGATCATTGATTTCGACGCGGAAAAGGGAGGTTTGTGGAAAAAGGTCGGTGTGCTCCTGGAGATCAGGAACACTGCGTCCAAGATCGTTGACGCCCGCCCCGACCTGGTGCTGACCATCGGAACGCCCGCCACCAAGTATGCAAAGGACAGGATCATCGGCGCGGGCATCCCTCTGGTGTTCACCGCGATCGCCATCCCCGAGGCTGCGGGCTGCGCGTCGCTGACCACTGCAGGCCCCGGGTTCACCGGCTCAACCTTGTATATGGACATGGGGTCGGCCCTCAAGATCGCCCGGCTCGCATTTCCGGGCCTCAAGACCGTGGGCGTCGTCCACACCGATGACGACAACGCACTGGCCCAGGCGCAGCAGGCCAAGGCTGCAGGCCCGCCGGAAGGATTCGCCTTCATCACCAAGGAGATCAGCAAGAGCGAGAAGTTGACTCCTGCGGCTGAAGACCTTATCTCCAAAGGCGCCCAGGGCTTTGCCGTGCTCCTGGATTCCTACTATGGCATGCGGAACTACGAACCCTGCCACGAGCTTGCGGACATCTCTCTCAAATACAAGCTGCCGGTTTTCAGCCTTGTCCATATGAAGGTGCCGGGATCCATTCTGTACGTGGGCGCAGAGTTCCCGCACGTCGGTTCGCTCGCCGGCGCGCAGGCCTCACAGATCCTCCTTAAGGGATCGAATCCCGGAGACATGCCCATCCTCAGGCAGGAAGACCTGACCATCATGGTGGACACCAGCCGGCTCAAAGAGCTCCAGATCGAACTGCCCATCGAAATCCTCCAGCTTGCAAAGGCCGTGGAATAGACCTTTTCCCCCGGGTTTCTTTCCCGCCTGATCACGGGAAAGAAACCCAGCCAAAGCCGGTCCTCCGGCAAACCAGGAGAGGTGAAGGCGATCAGTCCGATTTCCTGCTGGGAGAAACCCGGCCAAGGCCGGCCCTTCGGCAAACCAGGCCGCCCCTTTTGGAATGCATCCTTTATTGTATGGAGACACCCCTCCAATGAGAGGGGGACCAGGAAAGACAACCTGATTGTGAAAAAATACCGGGATGTGGAAAGGCCCGGTTCCTCTTTTTTTACGGGAAACCAGGCCCTGAAACGTCAGCAGGATTGATCGGGATACGGCATCAGAAGTGGAAGGTCACCTTGGCTGCAAAAAGATACCAGTCCTCCTCGTAGCGGTCTTCCGCCGGGTCTTCGGGAACCGGGTTGTCGGCGCCCAGAAGGATTGCGGTGCCGTCCATCTTGTGGGCCTCGAGCTTGATGATCCAGTTCTCGTTCACGTCAAAGCGCGTAGTCAGCGCGATATCCTTGAGCCACCCCCGGTGCTCCTGGGCGTCGAGCCCTTTGGCTACGCGTTTCTTGCCGTCTTTGTCGTCCTCGTTGGCGTAGTAGACCGAGTAGTAGGTGCCCAGCTCAAACCAGGGAGTGAACCGGTAGGCGAGGCTCGTGTAGTATCCGGCCGAGCTGAACCGGTCCACCTTGATGGTGCCGTCCTGGACTGCCACTCCACTCTGGCTCAGAACCGGCTCCAGCGTAGTGAACAGCGGGGAGTTCCTGAACTCGATGTTGTAGGTCGTCCGCATGTATTCCGCGGCGAACACCAGGTTCCTCCACATGAACTCCATGGACGCGGTATAGCTGACCGCCTCCACGCCGAACTCGCTGGGCGAGAGGATAATACGGGTTCCGTAATCATCAAGCGAGCCAATCAGACCAGCAAATGCAGCGTCCCCTGCAGCGAGGGCCTGCCGTAACTCACCAGGCACCCTGGCGGTATCCAGCAGCGTGGTAGCGTCCGCTTCGAACTGATAACCCCAGGTGGAGCAGCCGAGGATCAAGCCCTCGAGGTTGGTGATCCATCGGATGCTCCCGGCATAGGTGTAGTCCACGTTGATCCGGTCCACGTCAACCAGCAGACCCATTTCCTTGAAAGGCCACTGGTCCTCCAGCAGCCTGGCCGCCCCCTTGTCGGAGTCGAGGTTCACCGTGCCGTACTGCAGGTCATAGGAGAGCGACCCCATGTCGCTCAGCCCGAGGTCGCCGTAGAGGCCGGCCCCCTGAATGGAGGAGATGGCCTCCCTCCAGGCCTCGATATACACACTCTGGGGCATGAGGATAAAGGTGCGCACCATGTCCAGGTCCCGGGTCTCGTTGTAGAGGCCATGCACGAACTTCATGTTACCGACCGTGAGGCCGAGCCAGTCGCGGAAGTGATAGTCGGCGATCGCCCAGTCGAGGATCACCTCGTTGTTTCCGATGGTGCCCAGGTCCCTGGAAAGAAACTGAACCCCCAGACGCAGCCTGTCCGAAACCTCGGCCGAGAAGTTGATGCCCGCCTCGTTGAACTGGGAGGTGCCGTCCTTTGTCTCGGCAAAGAAGTTGTTGTCGGTGCTCTGCAGATACCCCTGAGAGATGAACCCCCTGATATCGATCCCCTGATACTCATAGGCGCGGGCGTTCCCGGATATACAGCACATGGCAAACAAGGCTGAGAGAAACGCGATTTTCACAGCACTCTTCATTTTTAAGCCTCCTACTCAATCATAAGAATCTTCAATTGGTTCTGATATGCACGCTGGGGGAGATAACCTATGGCCCCGGGGGTGTTTGCCACGAATTCCGCAAGCTCGTCGGGCGAAGTGAATGCATCGGGCGCCTTTCCTCTCCCGGTGAAGACCTGGCTCTTCCAGTAATTTTGGAACTGATGCGGGGTCTTGCCCACATACATCCGCAGAAAATCCCTGTGATCATCGCCCTCTTTCAGGGTCGCCAGCACGATCTTCTGCCCGTCGCTCCATCTGGTCTTTCTCCCCAGAAATATCTCCTGGACGGCATCCCGACTCAGCGATTCCACCGGCACGGAGTCGTTCGCCACCACCATCACCTCTGACGCAGCGTGCCCCGCTGGAAAGATGAATCCACCGAAAACGGAAAGAACCATGCAGGCAAGGACGATGTGCGCAATCAGGGGTATGCTCCTCAACTTCATAACAATTTCTCTCCTTTCCCCATTTCATCCACGGAAAAAATGTCTAAAAGCTTTTTGCCTTACAGCATTACAGCATATCACCTATCGGGGATTCATCGGCAAATCTTAAGCAAAACTAACTAATACCAGGTTTTTTCGGTTGGTTAAATAAAAAAAGATCCGGAATTATTATTCATGATCGAGATCTTCCTCCAGCACCTCCCGCACCTTCTCCGTCAGGGCGAAGGCGGAAAACGGCTTCTGGAGCAGGTGCTTTTCCGTGTCGGGAATGCCGTAGAGGGAGACCATGTCACCCGGATAACCCGTGATATAGAGGACTTTCATCCGGGGATAACACTTCAGGAGGTTTTTCACGATCGCTGGTCCGTCCATGCCCGGGAGCACGACATCCGCGATCACCAGATCGATATGGCCCGAATGGGACCCGCAAATGTCCATGGCCTCTTTTCCGCTCCGGGCCTTGAGCAGGGTGTAACCGATGGAACCGAGCACCTCGGTGACAAGGTCCAGCACATAGGGGTTGTCCTCCACCACCAGAACGACCTCTGACCCGCCTCTGACAGGCACCTTTCCCGTCTTTCGCAAAACAGCCTCAGGGACCTCTCCACTCACGGGCAGCAAGACCTCGAAGGTCGATCCCTTCCCGGGCTCGCTCCTGAGCGAAATGCTTCCGCCATTGTTTCTGACGATCCCATAGATCGTTGCCAGGCCGAGGCCCGTGCCCTTGCTCGCCTCCTTGGTGGTGAAGAAGGGTTCAAAGACGTGCGTCATGGTCTCTTCATCCATACCCACCCCAGTGTCGCTCACATCGAGCTTGATATAATCACCGGGATTCAGGTCCGGATGCTTTGCCATGTCGCTTTCCTCCAGATAAACGCGCCTCGTGCTGATGGTCAGGACGCCTCCCTTGTGCATGGCGTCCCTGGCATTGAGGGCCAGGTTCATGATGATCTGCTCCACATGCCCCTGGTCGGCATACACGTTGCCGATGTCCTGCTCAAGGCGGGTCTTCAGCTCGATGTCTTCCCCGATGAACTGCCTGAGGAGGTTCTGCATATTTTCGATCACCTGGTTCATATCCAGTGATCGCGGCTTGACCTTTTGTTTGCGGCTGAATGCCAGGAGCTGGCGGACCAGGGAAGACGCGGTCTCTTTCACCTCCTTGATCTTGAGGATGTTGGACCGCACCTGCTCCGGGTTGCCGAGTTTGAGCAGCGCCAGCTCGCAGTACCCGTCGATAGCGGTCAGCAGGTTGTTGAAGTCGTGGGTGATGCCGCCTGCAAGGCGGCCGATGGCCTCCATCTTCTGCGACCGGCTCAGCTCGCTCTCCAGGGTCTTTCGCTCGGTGATGTCGCGGCTCTCGAACAGGACCGAGGGCATGCCGTCGATATCCATGAGCTCTGCCGAGACAAGCACGACCCGCGACTCGCCCGACTTGCCCCTGAGCTTCGCCTCCTGATTCCGGACACTGCCCTGCTTTCTGATGAGATCCACGACCCGTGCCCTGTCAAGCGGCCTGTACCAGATTCCGAGGTTTATGGAACTGTTCCCGATCACCTCTTCCCGGGAATATCCGGTCATACGGAAAAACGCCTCGTTGGCATCCAGAAAGATCCCTTCTTCAAGGGTGGAGATGCTGATGGGGTCCGGGATGGACTGGAATATCTTCGCGAGCTTATCCCTGCCTGATCTGAGCTCGGCCTCGATGCCCTCGCGCACCTTTATCTCGCGTTTCAGCGCAAGGAGGACATTCGAGATTTTTTTCGCATGTTCTTCTATGAGGGCATCGAGGTCGCTGCGGGCACTGAGTGCCCCTTCTTCCGCGTCCCTGACCGCGCTCATGTCCCATGCCGATAACACCACCCCCTCTATGGATCCGTCCTTTCCCGCCAGGGGGGAATACCGCGCCAGGACAGGCAGTCTCCCGTCTCCCGGGGACCCGACCAGGTCATCGTACTGTCCCTCCTCGCCCCGCAGGGCCCGTTCGATCCGGGGTTTCTCTCTTTCCTCAAAGGCTTTCTCACCGAAGACCTCTTCGATGCTATGCCCGAGAACCTCTTCCACGGTCTTCCGGTAAAGGGCGAGGAATGCACGGTTCACGCAGGTATACACATATCTCCGATCGATGCACGCCACTGATTCCGGGGCGCGGGAAACGATCACGGCCCGGGAATACAGCTGATCCGCAACAGACCGGTACCGGTCCGCCAGGGCCATAAGATCGTGGAGTTCTTTTTGCACTTCCTGGTTGGTCGCATTTCCGGCCATTGCAGTAATCCTTTAGCTGCACGGGATACAAAGAGACAATAGAATGGAAAATAGCCTGTCCTCCCTGGGAATCAATACCGAAAAAGGGTTGCCTTTGAAGGATGCTGAGCCGTCAAAACAGCCGGCATGGATGCATCAGGGGTGTCTGCCCTTTTTTTGAGATGCTCAGAAGGCAAGGCGATTCGCCATGCAAAACGAAGAGGGAGGATTCAACAGCAGCAGCCCGGCAGAGGGAAGGGCCCTGAGGATCAGGCGGCTGCCGAGTTGAACAGCTCCTCGATCTCCTCCCGGTCGATCTTCTCCTTTTCCAGCAGAACCAGAGCGCCTTGCTTCAGCACGTCCCGCCTCTGCCGCAGGATCGCCAGGGCCGCCTCGTACTGGGTGTGGATGATGTTCCGGATTTCGGCATCGATGGCCCGCGCGGTCTCCTCGCTGTACTCGCGGGCATCCCCCGGCAAGCCGGCATCGAGAAACCGGCCGCCTTTTTCTGAGGACAGGCAGATCTGGCCGAGCTTTTCGCTCATACCATATTCCTTGACCATGCTCCGGGCGATGTCGGTGGCCCGCGAGAGATCGTTGTGGGCCCCGGTTGAGATGTCGCCGAACACGATCTCCTCGGCGGCCCTGCCGCCGAGGAGGGATGCGATCCGGTTGAGCAGATCGGTCCTGCTCAGCAAAAACCGGTCCTGGGTGGGCACCTGCATGGTGTAGCCCAGAGCTGCAACCCCTCGGGGAATGATGGAAATCTTGTGCACCGGATCGGTCCCGGGCAGGGCAAGGGCCACGATGGCGTGCCCCATCTCGTGATAGGCCACGATCTCGCGCTCTTTGGTGCTGATGACGCGGTTCTTCTTTTCCAGGCCCGCGACCACCCGTTCCACCGCCTCTTCGAACTCGGTCATGCCGACCGCCTTTTTTCCGTGCCTGACCGCCATCAGGGCCGCCTCATTCGCCAGATTGGCGAGGTCGGCCCCGGACATGCCCGGGGTCATTCCCGCGATCTTCTCGACATTTACACTCTCATCTATCTTGACGTTCTTCATGTGCACTTTGAGGATCTTGATCCTTCCGGCCTTGTCCGGACGGTCCACGACCACATGCCTGTCGAACCTGCCCGGACGCAGCAGTGCGGGATCGAGGATCTCGGGGCGGTTGGTGGCGGCCATGAGAATCACCCCCACCTTTGCGTCGAACCCGTCCATCTCGGAGAGGAGCTGGTTCAGGGTCTGCTCGCGCTCGTCATGGCCTCCGTTGAAGCCTGCGCCCCTGGCCTTGCCCAGAGAATCGAGCTCGTCGATGAAGATGATACACGGGGCCTTTTGCTTGGCCTGGACAAAGAGGTCCCGTACGCGGGCCGCGCCCAGGCCCACGAACATCTCCACAAAGTCCGAACCGCTCAGGCTGAAGAACGGCACTCCGCTCTCGCCTGCCACGGCCTTGGCCAGCATGGTCTTGCCCGTGCCCGGAGGCCCTACCAGCAGAACGCCTTTGGGGATCTTGCCTCCGAGCTCTGAGAACTTGGCCGGGTGCTTCAGGAAGTCGATGATCTCCACCAGCTCCTGCTTTGCCTCGTCCACGCCTGCCACGTCGCCGAATCGAATGTTCAGCTCGTCTTCCATATAGATCTTGGCCTTGTTCTTCCCGATCGACATGAAACCCGGCTGGTTGCCCGACATCCGGCGTATCACGAAATACCAGACCGCCACCAGGAGCACGATGGGGAGCACCCACGACAGGACGTTCTGGAGATAGTTCACCTCGATCTCGCCCTTGAATGTCACCTGATAGTTCTGCAGCATCTCGGACAGCTCCGGGTCCACCCGGACGCTCTTGAATTTCTGCTCTTTTCCCTCCTGGGTTATCATCTTCCCCTGAATCTCGTTTTCCGAGACCGCGATCTCTGTCACCTTGCCCTCTTGCAGAAGGCCGAGAAACGAGCTGTAGGGAATGCTCTCCACAACGAACATGGATGATATGTAGCCCTGGACGATGAGCACCACCCAGATCCCGATGAGCACATACCAGAGGGAAAATTTATGACGCTTTTCCACGAATGGTCCTCCTAGCGATTGTTGCCGCGCTTTACGGTTGGAAAAAATTGACCACTCAGATGTATCAGGGTGGCAGATGATATTCAAGTCTAAATTTATTCCAGCAAGGACCTCCCATGGCTTGAGGCCCCTCCGGTCAGAAAACCGCCGGCCGAAACCCTCTCATCCCCCTTACGCGCTTACGCGCACCCCGAGGGTTCAGGGAAGGAGAATCGCCTCCCTTTGGAGCCGCGTCAAAAGGATAATGAGAAAAAGGAGTGTGTCATGACCGGGAAGATAACACGATGGCTTATGGCCTTATCATCGTTCACCCTCCTCGCCGAGCCGGGGAACGCATCAGGGCCCCGATACGATGAGGCGACCTTTGCGGGCGGCTGCTTCTGGTGCATCGAGGCGGCCTTTGACAAGACCGACGGCGTAAAGGGAGCGATCTCGGGCTATACGGGCGGGCGCAGGGAAAACCCCACCTATGAAGAGGTCTCCACAGGAAAGACCGGCCACTTCGAGGCGGTCCGGGTCATCTACGACCCGTCCAGGATCAGCTATCAAAGGCTCCTCGATATTTTCTGGCAGCAGATCGACCCCACGGACAGCACCGGACAGTTCGTGGACAAGGGCTCCCAGTACCGGACCGCGATCTTTTATCACAACGACGAGCAGAAGCGCATTGCCGAGGAATCAAAACGCCTGCTGGAGAGCTCGGGCCGGTTCCACCGGCCCATTGTCACCGAGATACGGCCGGCCGCTGCGTTCTACCGGGCCGAAGAATATCATCAGGGCTATTATGAAAGAAATGCATCCAGATACGAGTTCTACCGGAGCCGGTCCGGGCGCGATCAATATCGGAGCCCCTGTGCAGCCGGTCTCTGTCCCGTTTTGGACAGAGACAAGCAGCCGGAAGAAGGCCGGATCGACGAAGGCGAGTTGAAGGCCAGGCTTACCCCGCTCCAGTACCGCGTCGTCCGGGAGCAGGGGACCGAAAAGCCGTTTCAGAACGAATACTGGGACAACAAGCGCGAGGGAATCTATGTGGACGTGGTATCCGGCGAGGTCCTGTTCAGCTCCCGTGACAAGTTCGAGTCGGGAACCGGCTGGCCCAGCTTCACCAGGCCCCTGGAGCCTGGGAACATCGTCGAGCGGAAGGACGCCAGCCACGGCATGGTCAGGACCGAGGCCAGGAGCAGAAAAGGCGGCTCGCATCTCGGGCACGTGTTCAGCGACGGCCCTCCCCCCACAGGGCTGCGCTACTGCATGAACTCGGCGGCCCTGCGCTTCATTCCCCGGGAAGACCTGAGAAAAGAGGGATACGGCGCGTACGAAAAATATTTCTGAGCCCAGGCTTGCACCGAACCCCCGGGCGCATTTCCCGGGAAAGCCCATCCAGAATAGATGCGCTTTACCGGGCGCTCGCCTCCTTATGCGTGTAGACCCGCTTGGCCTTCCACGCCTCTCTTTTTCCGGTCGAGCTCCTTGACCTCGCGCCTGAGGATCTTTCCCACCGGGGTCTTGGGCAGCTCGTCGATGAACTCGATCTGCCTGGGCACTTTATAGGGGGCGAGCCGCTGTTTGCAGAATTCTACGATCTCTTCTGTTGAGAGGAGATCTCCATCCTTGAGCACCACATACGACTTCGGAGCCTCGCCCCGGTACCTGTCGGGCACCCCGATGGTGCAGGCTTCGAGGATTCCGGGATGCTCCATGAGCACCTCGTCGACCTCTTGAGGAAAGATGTTGAATCCGCTGGCCACGATCATGTCCTTCTTGCGGTCCACGATGGTGAGGTATCCGTCCTCGTCAAGGAACCCGATATCCCCGGTGTGAAGCCAGCCGTCTCGAAGCACGGCTGCGGTCTCATCGGGCCTCTTGTAGTATCCCTTCATGACCTGGGGCCCTTTGAACAGGATCTCGCCCGCCTCGCCCTGTTTCAACACCTTTGCGGGGTCGTCCACATCCACGATCTTCAGATCTGTGTTCGGAAGGGGTATGCCTACGGTTCCCGGCTTGATGGTTCCCTTCCAGGGCGAGGCCGTGCCCATGGGTGTGATCTCGGTGAGCCCGTAGACATTGATGATGTCGCCTCCGGTGAGCCTCTTGAGCTCTTTCATGGTCTCCACAGCCAGAGGGGCCGCACCGGCGATAAATCCCTTGATGAACTTCAGGTCCATGGAGGTGAACCGCCTGTCGTTGAGCAGGGCCGCGAATATGGTGGGTACACCCGGCAGGTAGCAGGGCTTGAACTTCCTGAGCAGCTCGATGATGATGCCCGGTTCGGGCCGGGGAACCAGGACAATGGTGCTGGCCGTGGCCATACAGAGATTCTGAATGCCGGTGAACCCTGCTGAGTGGAAAAAGGGGAACACCCCCATCATGCTCTCGCAGCCTTCCTTGAGATCGGGAAACCACCATCTGAGCTGCTGAACGTTGCACGACATGTTGGCGTGGGTGAGCATCACCCCCTTGCTCACACCCGTGGTGCCCCCGGTATAGAGAAGCGCGCCCACATCATCCCACCCGGCCTGCTCGGGTATGGAATCGCCGGGATACTGTGCCAGAAGGTCCATAAACCGGAATACTCCGGGCTGCCGGACGACCTTGCGGTACATCCCCTTTTTCACGTACGGGAAGAGCTGCTTTTTAGGGAAGGGCAGATAGTCGTTGATATGGCAGGTGATGATGGTTCCGACTTTCGTCTCGCTCTGGATCTTTCTCGCCCTGGGGAGCAGGATGTCCAAAGTGACGAGGACCTTGGCATCCGAATCGGCCAGCTGATTGGCGAGTTCCCGCTCAGTGTAGAGGGGATTGTTCTGCGCCGCGACGGCCCCGATCCGAAATGCGGCATAGTTTGCGATAATCGCCTGCGGAATGTTGGGAAGCAGCACAGCGATTGTATGGCCCTTTTTCACCCCCAGTGCTTCAAGGGCCCTGGCAAACCTGTTCACCAGACCGTCGAGCTCGCGATAGCCGATGTTCTTCCCCATATAAATCAGGGCCGTGGTGTCCGGAAAGCTCTGTGCGCTCCGGGAGAGCATCTCTGAGAGCGTGATCCGATCAAAGACCAGCTCGGGCGGAACATCGGGGTTGTAGTGCTTGTGCCAGACTCTCTGAAAGCCCATATCCCCTCCTCATCTGTAAAAAACGCACCGCGCTATGGTAACATCTTATTGTATTATCATATTATATTAATCATCATTGGGCACAAGTCAACCAACCGCTTGATTTTCCTTTTTCTCTCCTTGTGATCAATGGCACGGACCTACAACCGCAAAGCCCTTGGGCCCTATTGAAACCGCAAACAGCGGGCAATATAATCCGCCCTGAAGACCGCCACCCCTACGCGGTTTCGGAAGAGCGCCTCCCCAGTTCCGGTTTAAGCCCCACAAGCTCGGCGAAGTTCTCTCCCAGGAGCCTCCTGCGAGCGCCCTTGTCCGGGAAGAGCCGCTCGATCCTGCGCTTGATGAATCCGTAGTCGTACCTTCCCTCCTTGTCATGGAAGCCGTACGGCCCGTCGGTCCCAAAGAGCAGTCGATCGGGGCCGAGGCGCGCGACCGACTCTTGGGTGGCCTTCTCGCTCACGTACGAGGTCTGGGACAGATCGAGATAGACATTCGCCAGGGAGAGAACCGTCTTCCAGGTGTCGGAATATCCGGGAAAACCCGTATGTGCGAGCACGAGCTTGAGCTCGGGCACCCGGGCAAGGAGTACCTCGTAATCCCCCTCTTGCCCGAATCCGCAGTGGATGAGCAGGGGCTTGTCCAGCTCGGCGAGCTCCCTGGCCACGGGCAGGAGCTCGACCGGGGCGAAGCGATGCCAGAACGGATGGGCCTTGACCCCGATGAAGCCGGGCTCGTCCCGGTACTTCCCGAGCTCGTCCAGCGGGTCCAGGCGGCCGCGCGGATTGACGAACACCCAGCCGAGAAAGCGGTCGGGGTGCCGGCGCACGACATCGAAGACTGCCCCGTTATCCGGGTCGGTGACGATCTGAAACGGTCTGCCCAGGATCTTGATCCCTCCTTGGGGCGTGAAGTTCGCTACCAGGAGCTGCCCCAGCCTTCTCAGCCGCCGGCTTTCCAGGATGGCATGGAGGATCCTCAGAAGCGGCCTGGGCGGCTCGGGGAAAAGCTCTATGAGAGACCCCATGAGCGCGGTCCTGTTCACCCCCGAACGGTCCATTTCCCGCAACAGGGCATCTGTGCCCAGGGCCTGCTGTTCAATGATATGGCCGCCCGAGCAAGCCCCGGACCCGGTTGAAGCCGGTTGCGGCCAGGTACGGCCCCGCTCCTTCCCGTCCTTTGAAGTGGACGCGAAGGAAGACTGCAGGTGATAATGACAGTCGATAACCATCTCATCCTCCTTAAAAAAAGATGACAGAATACACGCTGAGCCTCTCCATGGTATTTCAATAAGAGCGGTGCCTTGAAGAACGAGGCCGGCAAGGCCCTTTATTGAGGTGAGGATATCTCTTCTCTTTACACGGGTAAAGGCTTTTTGTTATGAAATCCCCTAAAAATAGCCCTTTTCTTTCATGTCACAGGAGAACAGGTACGAAGTGATACACACCAGACCCCTCATCCGCGCCTCGCATATCTTCATGGACAAAGCGCCCTTCAGGCGCGCCGCCGCGTTTTTTCGCCCGGAGAAAAGATGAGCGGCGGCGATATCACCTGGTGGAACTCCTCGATGAGGCGGATGTTCGGCAGCATCTCCCGCTGTTACGATTTGCTCAACACCCTCATGACCTTCGGCAGGGACCAGGCATGGCGTCGCTATGCGATCCGTGCGGCAATGCCTCCCCAAGGAGGCGCGCTTCTCGACGTGGGCACGGGCACCGGCAAGATCGCCCTGGAGGCCAAGGCCCAAAACCCCGGGCTTGTAGTGGCGGCCCTCGACCTCACCCCTGACATGATGAGGCAGGCAAGGCTCTCGGATGCGGCGAACGGCATTTTCTGGATAAACGGCGACGCGCTGGAGCTGCCCTTTGCCGACAGACGCTTCGACGCCGTGGTCTCGGGCTATCTGATGCGTAATGTCCCTGACATATCCCGGGCGTTTCAGGAACAGCTCCGGGTGGTCAAGCCGGGAGGACGCGTGGTGTGCCTTGATACCAGCCCTCCTGCATCGCGCCTGCTCGGGCCTGTCATACGGGTCTATCTCCGCTTCGTCATCCCGCTCCTGGGCGGACTGATCAGCGGCAGATGGGATGCCTACCGCTACCTGTCCCGGTCGACCGAGTCCTTCAAGACACCTGAAGAGCTCGCGGAGATCATGGCGAATGCAGGGTTCGCCCGTATCGACTCTCGCCGATTCATGTTCGGGACCATGGCCGCGGTCTGGGGCACACGCCCTCCCGGGTCCTGAAGCTTCCCGGCGAAAACCCGGCAGGAAAAGCTCGATGCCCTGGAGGGGATGCTCGCCATCATACCCCTGAACGAGCCGTCCCATCCTGAACGGCATCGGAGCATGCGACCGGCGGGTTTGCCCTTGTTCATCAGGCGTGGCTCCCTTACGGCCCACTGCTGCCTCATGCACAGGTAAGAGGATATGGCTAATGTCAGAAGAATTCGAGCTCACCTTGAGGGTGTGCGCGGATGTACCGGAGCCCCTGTTCCGCGCCGCGGCCGGGCTTCGGGTCACTTGAGGATCTTTAAAAGCCCTTGAGTCTTATTCCGCGGCAACGTGTCTGGCCAGGCTCAGGACTTCCTCGAATATGTCTCTCATCTCGTATATCTTGCCGGAGATGAGCATGAAGAGTATCTCGAGCCTGAGTACAGGATCAAAGGTGGTGCTCAACAGCCGGTCGATCTCTTCCTGGGTGCTCACGAGGTCGGGATTATCCGACAGGAGCTTGTCTCTTTGCCGGATGAGCTCCTGAATATCCCGGGATTCGCCTGTTCCCTTTGTTTCACGACACATGGTGAAATCGTCATAATACATGGCTACACCCTGATCATGGTTCACGTCTCTGCCCATCTTCCCCCTGCTCCATAAACACAGGATGAATCCGGGCCACCAGCCATACCGCCAGCAAGCCGTATGCCAGCTTAAACATATTATTATATCAATATGTTATTTGATATGTTCCGAGCAATTCTACCCTCGGGCCGATAAAACAGTAAATTTTTTCATTCATTGGGAAGCATTGTTCCCATTATTTTCTTTTTCAATCATACTATCCGGAAAGGTGCGGGCTGCATTGAACGCATCGCCGGCCCCTGCTTCATAAGCTAAGAATACGTGCTTCAGGCCACATTTCCACAGTAAAGTCCAAACATCGTCATTGACATCCGCCCGGCGATTCTCCCATAGTAAAAAATTAATGTAATGCTTGGGCGGTCTCTTTCAGGTCAAACGCTCAAGAGACCTGCTCGTCATGGACTTTCCGTCCCAGCCCCGGCATGCCTGCGAGGTGCCTGCGGAGGTTTTTTATGGGCAGGCCCTGCTGCGGCACATGGCGGGATGCAAAGGCGCGGTACGTTCCTGTACAAAGGCCGTTGTTGCCGGAGTGGAATGATAGGGGTTCCTGGATGTAAACATGCCCCTGCATTTCTTTTGTAAGGATTGAACCCGCACAGGAGGGAGCTCATGCAGGAGATAAAACTGAAAAAACAGGAAGGGGCCACTCACCCGGCCCTGGTTCGATCGGCTGCAGGATCGTGGTCTTGCCTGCTGCCGGTCCTGATTGCCGCGCTGGTCCTGTCAACAATGCTCGCAGCCGGATGCACCCGGCTGCTCGATTCCTACTTTGCCGGCACTGCACAGAAGATGGAAGGCACCATCACCATCCAGGGGCTCAGAGAGCAGGTCACGGTGCGCCGGGACAACCTGGGCATACCCTTCATCGAGGCCGCAAACCTGGAGGACCTCGCCTTTGCCATGGGCTTTGTCAACGCATCGGACCGGCTCGGCCAGATGATCAGCCTCAAGCTCGTATCGCAGGGAAGGGTTTCAGAAATGGCCGGCAGGGCAGGTCTGGATATCGACGTCTTCATGCGCACGATCAATCTGAAAAAGGCCGCACGCCTGCTCTACGAAGGGATGTCGCCTGAGAGAAAATCCCTCCTCGAATCCTATGCCCGGGGCGTGAACGCCTATATCGAACTCCACCGGCACAACCTTCCCCCCGAGCTCGCCCTGGCCGGCCACGATCCCGGGCAGTGGGAGCCGATCGACTCCATCAGCATCTTCACCCTGGTGAACTTTGCCCTTGCCTTCAACATGCACGAAGAAGCAGCCGCCCTTGCCCTGGCGAGGACCGTGGGTCCGGAGAAGACCGCATGGCTCCTTCCCGTCTATCCGGACGAGCCCATCGCCCTGGACGAGGCGGCAAAGCTGTCGGGAATCGACCTTTCCGGCACGCTCCCCGCCCTCAACCGCCTCACCGCGGCTGCTGACCTGAAGGCCGGGTGGGGGCTCATGCCTGTCGCAGCCTCCAACAACTGGGTGATCGCGCCGGAGAAAACCCTGAACAAGGCGAGCATCCTCGCCAACGACACCCACCTGCTGCTTTCCCTCCCGTCTCTGTGGAACCTCGTGCACGTCCGCTGCAAGGGAACAATCGATGCGGCAGGGGTGAACATTGCGGGCGTGCCCGCCATCGTGGCCGGATACAACGGCCGCATCGCCTGGGGGATGACCATGGTCATGGCCGACAACCAGGATATTTTTCTCGAACAGCTCAGGATGATCGGCACAACGCTGCACTACCGCTGCCAGGATGACTGGCTGCCGGTCGTGGAGCGCATCGAGACGATATGCGTCAGGGGGCAAGACCCGGAGAGTGTCACCGTGTTCGAGACCAGGCACGGCCCTTTGCTCAATGACGTGCTGAAAAACCCTCCCAGGAGTCCCTTCATGCCCGATTCCGTGCAGCTGCCTCTGGGTGCGGCATTTTCCTGGGCAGCCTTCGAACCCGGAGACGAAAGTGTGGATGCCTTTTTCTCGCTGGGCACGGCCTGTTCGGTGGAAGAGGCCCTGCCCCTGCTCCGCAGGATACAAGCCATCCCTCTCAACATGGTCGTGGCCGACCGGGAGAACATTGCCTGGCAGGTGACAGGACGCTATCCGCTGAGAAAAAACGGCAGGGGCCTCATGCCCTCGCCGGGCTGGACCGGTGAGTACGACTGGGTCGGATATCTGGACCCGGATGAGCTGCCCCGGGCCCTGAACCCGGCTGAGGGATTCATCGGCACGGCAAATCACCGCACCGTACCGCCCGGTTATCCCCATGTTCTGTCCTCGTCCTGGTACTGGCCGTCCAGGGCCGAACGCATCACCGAGATGATCGCGTCCTCTGAGGAACACACCCTGGAAAGCAGCATGGGCATGCAGCTGGATGTCAGCTCCACCTTTGCGCCCAAGGTGCGCAGGCTCTTTCTCGAAGGACCGCTCTCCTGCGACATATCCCGCGAGATCGACTCCTGGGAGGACCAGGGACAAAAAGACCGGGCACAAGAGGCCCTCGGCATGCTCAGGGACTGTGACGGCATCATGACATGCGATTCGAGGGGCGGGCTCATCATCGGGGCCCTGATGCATACTCTCACCGCCAACGCCTTTCTCGACGAGCTCGGGCCCGAAGGGTCACCGGCCTGGAAGGCCTTTATCACCAGCAACAATGCAAGCTACTGCGCCACCACAGACCATCTTCTCGTCCGGGGAGACGAGAGCCCGTTCTGGGACGACATATCCACGCCCGGGCTCGAGACCAAGGCCCGGATCCTTGCCCGGTCACTGGCTGACGCGATCGCGCTCGCAGAGAACAGGCTCGGCCCGGACAGAAGCCGATGGACCTGGGGCGCGCTCCACACCTACCGGTTCAGGACGGAATCGTCCAAGATGGCCCCCCATCTGGGGTTTATCCAGAGAAAGGGCATGCAGGCTTTGGCCTCCTACTTCAACCGGGGCCCCTTTCCTGCGCCCGGAGACCACTCGACCCTGAACGTCTCCGCCTACACCATTGGTCAAGACTTCGACACCTGGCTGATCCCGGCTATGCGGATGGTGGTGGACTTCAGCAGGGAAGAGCCGCTCTCCATCATCAACAGCACAGGCCAGAGCAACAACCCCGTGAGCCCGCACTATGACGACGGCATCCATGCGTGGCTCCAGGGGTCGTACCAGCCCATGCCCTTTGGCCGGGATGCGATCGAGAGGCAGTATGACCGGGTTCTGACGCTCGCCCCTGCCGCCGGGCAAGACACACCCCAAGGACCGTGAGGCCTTTGATTTTTTCCTTTTCCTCAAACATTTTCTCAGGTAAAGAATAAGCTCTTCAAAGGTCCAAAAAAGCTTCTCCAGCCGGGCTGCGCTCCGCTGCACACCGGCACACGGACCCCGTGCACGGCACGGAACTTACAGAAAAAAGGAGTGTGGTATGATTCACAAGAACGTTGTGACCGATTTCTGTCCGAAGGAATCCATGCCCTCCATCGACGCCACCGCCTATATCCATCCGCTCGCTGCGGTGATCGGCAACGTGACCATCGGCAGACGGGTGATGGTCGCGCCCTTTGCCGCTGTACGGGGCGACGAGGGCCAGCCCATCCGGGTGGACGACGAGTCCAACGTGCAGGACGGCGTCGTGCTCCACGGCCTGGAAACAGAGCTCAAGGGCCGGCCTGTGGAGAAGAATCTTATGGAGGCCTGCGGAGAGCACTATGCGGTATATGTGGGCAAGCGGGTGTCCCTGGCGCATCAAGTCCAGATACACGGCCCGGCCCGCGTGGGAGATGACAGCTTCGTGGGTATGCAGACCCTGGTCTTCAAATCATGGGTGGGGAAAAACTGCGTGGTCGAGCCGGGCTGTGTCCTCATGGGAGTGAGCGTTCCCGACGGCAGGTATGTCCCTGCGGGCACGGTGCTCAAAAAGCAGGACGACGCGGAGAATCTTCCCGTTATCACGGACGACTACCCGCTCAAGGACCTGAACAAGGGCGTCATCCATGTGAACACCGCCCTGGCAGACGGCTACAACAGATCCGGACCGAAATAAACGAGACGCCTTGCGCCAGACGGCCGGGCATCTCCTGAATGGACCGCAAAAAGACAAAAGGGACCTCTCTCATGAATTATGAACACCTCGGCCTGGGCATACCGGAGATCCTGCTCCCCCGGGAGGGGATTGACCTCACGAAGTGGGCGGTGGTCGCGTGCGACCAGTACACCTCCCAGCCCGAGTACTGGGAGCGGGTGAGGCGCCGCGTGGGTTCTCACCCGTCGACCTTTCACCTCATCCTTCCCGAGGCATACCTGGAGCAGAGCGACCCCCTCCGGGAGACTAAGCGGATCAACGCCTGCATGAACGAGTACCTCTCGGCAGGGGTCCTGGTCTCGCCGGGTCCGGGCTTTATCCTCGTGGAAAGGACTTTAGCGCGGGGCCCCGTCCGCAGGGGCCTGGTGGCGGCCCTGGACCTCGAGTGTTATGACTATTGTTCCGGTTCCCGGAGCCTTATCCGGGCCACCGAGGGGACCGTGGTGGACAGGCTTCCTCCCCGGATGAAGATCCGCAAGAACGCCCCGCTGGAGACCCCCCACATCATGGTCCTCATCGACGACCCGGAAAAGACCGTGATCGAGCCCCTGTTTGCCGGGAATCCGGAAAAGATCTACGACTTCGATCTCATGGAACACAGCGGCCATATCCGGGGATATCACGTTGGCGAAAAAAAGTCCCTGGACGCAGTCGCCCGCGCCCTGGAGCGGCTCGCGGACCCGGCTGCGTTCGAAGACAGGTACGGCATACAGGACCGGGATGTCCTGCTCTACGCCATGGGAGACGGCAACCACTCCCTGGCCGCGGCAAAGGAAATCTGGGAAGGTCTGAAGCACGCCTCCCCGGACCGGAAGGCTGTCATGGATCATCCCGCCCGGTACGCGCTCGTGGAGCTGGTGAACCTCCACGACGACAGCCTCGTGTTCGAACCCATCCACCGGGTAGTGTTCAACACTGATACGGTCCGGCTGCTGCATGCCATGGAGTCGTTCTTCACCGCGCAGGGCTCTTCCTTTTCAGTGAAAAAATATGCGTCTCAAGATGAGTTCACGGTCTTTCCCGGCGCAGAGCCCGGAGCGCACCGCATCTCGTTCGTGAGCGGGCACGACTGCGGCACGGTCACCATCACGAACCCCAGGCTCACCCTGGAGGCAGGAACGCTCCAGTCATTCCTGGATGCATACCTCTCAAGCGCTGGGACCTCAAAGGTCGATTACATCCACGGAGACGACACCGTGACCGACCTGGCATCGAAGCCTGGCGCGGTAGGCTTCTTCCTCCCGGCCATACCCAAGCACGACTTCTTTCGGACCATCGTCGCAGACGGCGTTCTGCCGCGTAAGACCTTCTCCATGGGGCATGCGGACGAAAAGCGCTTCTACCTGGAGTGCAGAAAGATCACCCGCTAGAGGAGACTTGTGCATTTACGGGTCAGTGAAACGCCAGGGGCTGATTCGCGGTCCGAGATCCAAGCCATGACCCCCGATCATTTGAGAAAAAAGAGGTCCTCTGGCAAGAACATCTGCACTCCCGGTCTTCCCAGGTGCAGGGCCTGTCCGGTTCTGGGCATGTGCCCTCAGGTGCAGGTGGCCGGGCATCGGTAGATCGCGTCTGGAGATACCCGGACAGATGAAAAAACCGAACTGTGAACCTGTCTCCGATAGCGGGGCTAGAACATCAGGTCTTCCGCCCGCGGGTGTTTGGGGATGTCGGGCCAGGGCCTTTCTGAATCGTCTTCGCCCGGGTACCAGGCAACGAGCCTGGCGACAGCCGTATGGAGCTGGGACCAGTTGGACACAACGATGCGGTATTCCCCGTCGGTGCGGTCCAGTTCGTAGGCATCCACTCCGTATTCCAGAACGATGCCGCTGGTGCCGAACTCGATCCGGCGGACTTCCACCTCGTTCTCCATCTGCCTGAGCGAGACAGTGAGAAACTTCACCTCGCCGGCCAGATCAGGCGAAACATGTTCCAGATCGAGCCTGACGCGGATGAGTCCCGGAGACCTCACCAGGATGTTGTAGTACAGGGAATAGGAATCGTGATCTCTCGGCGCCGGATGGAGCACAAAGGTCTGATTGAGCGAGAGAAACTCCTGCGCAGGGGTTGATTGTTCCGCACCCAGTATCGTGAAGGCTGCAATGAATAGAATGATCCCTGTCTTCATGTTCATAAAACCCTCCCTTGATACCGGCAGGTACCGTGCATCTCGACGGATGCCCCTTTTAACGCAGCGGAAACGACTGCCGCATCACCGAAGAATGCATGTGAGCGATATATTCCTATATAGTTGAATAACGCGCTGCCCCAATATGCCAAGAGAACGGAGTTCCCTCCCGTTGCGTATGGAGGAGGATTTCTCTTTGAGCAAAGGGGGTGGCCCCACTGTCGGGTGAACTGCAGATCCGGTTTTTCTTGTTGACACAACGATTGATTGGATGGTGTTGAACATGCTGTGATGTGAGAAGGGGGCGCCATGGTATGGAGCAGACGGCATACGAAAGATTGAGACGCTTTTTCTCGCCCCGCAGCGTGGCCGTGGTGGGCGCATCCGCGAAAAACCAGTGGTTCGGCAACCTGGTCGGCTATGGGCGGCGCTTCGGGACGGCTGTACCATTCTTTCCCGTCAATCCCGGGGCGGCCGAGATCGCGGGGATCAGGGCCCTGCCCTCCATCGAGCACCTCCCGGAGGGCGGCATTGATTTCGCGGTGGTCATGGTCAAGAGCGAAGCCGTGCCCGCCTCTGTGGAAAAGCTGCTGCACAAGGGCGTGAGGAACATCCTGCTCATCTCGTCGGGGTTTGCGGAGACAGGAGCGGAAGGCCAGGCAAGGCAGGAGCAACTGAAACGCTTCTGCAAGGACAACCACATCCTGCTCATGGGTCCCAACTGCCTGGGCTTCATGAACTTCTCCGATAGGGTGAACGTGTTTGCCGGAGGGTCAGTGGAAGGCGAGTTGCGCCAAGGGCCCATCGGCCTGGTGGGGCAGAGCGGCGCAAGCAGCGAGATCATCGCCAGCAAGCTCCTGAGAAAGTCGCTCGGCATATCCTTGTATACCACCACCGGCAACGAGGCTGTGATCACTGCGGAAGACTGCATGGACTACCTGGTCCACGACACCCGCACGCGCGTGATCACCGGGTTTATGGAAGGCTTTCGCAATATCGGCCGGATGAAGGAGATCGCTCGGGAAGCGGCGCTGAAACAGAAACCCATCGTCCTGCTCAAGGTGGGCAGATCAGAGCGCGGCATGCACGCGGCCCGTTCCCACACCGGGGCCCTGGCAGGCAACGATGCCGTGATGGACGCGTTTTTCCGGCAGTACGGGATCATCCGGGTGGAGAGCATCGAAGAGCTGGTGGAGACCGCCTCCGTGTTCTCCCGCTGCCCGCTTCCCCAGGGGGGGAGGCTCGGTATCTGCACCCTCTCGGGAGGCCTGTGCGGCCTCTATGCAGACCTGTGCAGCCGCTGCGGCATCGAGGTTCCCCGCCTTTCGGAGAGGACTGTCGCGGCCTTGAAGTCCGTCCTGCCCGACTTCGCCCAGCCCGACAACCCCCTCGACGTGACCGGATCGGGTTTCCTGCAGGGAATGGGCGATATCCTGAAGATCCTGCTCGATGACGAAAATCTCGACATGATCGCCACCCTGTCGTTTGCCCCCGCCAGTGACGGCGATGCCCTGATGCACGGTTTCAACCAAGGGCTCTTCCCGGTCGCGCGCTCCGCAAACAAGCCCGTGATCGCACTGAGCTTCCGGGAAATGACCGACTATGCCAGGCGCCACTATGGGGAAAACAGCATCTATTTCATCGAGCATCCTCAAGACTCATTCAAGGCGCTCTCGCACCTCATCCGGTATGCAGAGTTTCAGAAGGGCCTTGCCCGGGAGCGCTTTGGGCAGACCCTCGACTCGCCCGCACCGATAACAACCGGGTGATACGTCCCGGGCACGGTCTGCCTTTCATCACCAAAGAACGTGCGATACGCGCACCCGCCTTTTGCCCTGCCGTTTACCGGACAGCAGCCGATCTGTCCGGATGATCTGTCCTGTCTTCAAGACACTTTCCGGCATCCCGGACAGGCCGGGGTCTGTCACTCGTTCCCCATGTCCTTGTTATTCCTGGTAATTACATGTCGGCATATGCATTGCTTCATTAGT
>Ga0172382_10001828_pt1 | contig 36848 bp, 28 predicted proteins | sample Leawel138RmetaG_FD_122245 | JGI IMG/M metagenome (GOLD analysis project Ga0172382, IMG submission 122245) | Leachate microbial communities from a municipal landfill in Southern Ontario, Canada - Leachate well 138R metaG | ecosystem: Engineered > Solid waste > Landfill > Unclassified | place... | reverse complement strand
TTTCTTTTTATGACGATTTTTACGGAGGCGTTTCTTCCTCTTGTGAGTAGAGATTTTACGACGTTTTTTCTTTCTTCCACACGGCATAATATCTTCCCTCGATTAGCTGACGATCTTTGTTTTGATTACGCTATTCTTGAACTCACGTGAGAATTTGAAGGTGGGGACTGTGCGTGCCGGTACTTTAACTTTCTCATCAGTTTTGGGGTTGCGACCCATGCGGGGTTTGCGGGATTTGAGGCGATAGGTGCCAAATCCACGGATTTCGATGTGGTGTCCTTCGGCAAGAATGTCTTTAATGCCTTGGAAAAGTGCGTCTGTCACAGCAGCAACATCTTTGCGGATGATGCCTGTGCTTTCTGATACTCTTTTTACAAGATCTGCTTTAGTCATTGTTTTGTTCTCCTTAGATACTTATGCTATTTGATTTATCTTGTTCTAATCAAGCAATTAATATACTCAAAAGCAAAATATTAGGTTTTATGTCAAGTTAAAAACGTTTCACTTAGCAAAGAATTACGCAAAAAGCGAGAAATCTCGATGTGGCAGAACTGTCTGTAATCTATATAATAAGCGACTTTGAGGGCTATTTTATATCCAATGAGAATTGTTTGATTTTTTCTTGTATTAGCATCTTTTAAGCTTGCCTGCTTGGCAGAAAATTGTGCCTTGATTATTTTAATTTACTCCCCAAATCGGTATCTTTTCATGTAAATGAGTGCCGTTTTGGGGAGTTTTTTTTGCCGATTTTGGGAGATATTTTGAGACCACTATATCATCGGCTCACTTGATATTCCAAAATCACTTTTACCGAACAGCTCTAAGAACCTTATATTCCTACACCTTGCCTATACCATTCCGCTCATCCTCCGGTCATGATATGCTCATGCCCATGACCACATCATGACCATATCATCACCAGAACCCTTTAAGGAAGGCATGGTTGAGGAAGTAGAAAAACAGTGGTATTTGATAAGGAAGGGACGAATAGCAAGCTTTGTTCTTGACACAAAAGCACTCTTGGTCAAGCGTGGTGAACAAAAGAAATATTCAAACGGAAAAGGTTCATGAAAAGAGCGATTGTGTTAGTTAGCGGAGGCATAGACTCCTTGGTGACAGCGGCTTTGGCTGCCGAGCACGAGGACGAGCTATATTTTCTGCATTTCTCCTACGGTCAGCGCACCGAGGCAAAGGAAAGATGGTGTTTTGATCAGCTCGCAAAGCATTATAAAGCCAAAGCAGCGAAGAACATAGACTATCGTTGGCTGGCTGAGATCGGCGGCTCGTCTTTGGTTCAAGAGGGGCAAGAGATCAAGCCGTTAAAGGGAGATATTCCTGACAGCTATGTGCCTTTCCGCAATGCGACCATGCTTTGCGCCGCGATCTCTTGGGCAGAAGTGCTTGACGCCGAGAGCATCTATATCGGTGCAGTTGAAGAAGATAGCTCCGGTTATCCTGATTGCCGAGAGAGCTTTTTTGAGGCGATGAATCAGCTCATCAGGCAAGGTTCTGTGAAAGAAAACATCACTATCAAGACGCCTGTTTTGCATTTTTCCAAGAGCGAGATCATCCTCTTGGGCATGGGTTTACGCGCTCCTTTCGAACTCTCGTGGAGCTGTTATGTTTCCGAAGAAAAGGCTTGCGGGGTTTGCCCCAGTTGCGAAATCAGGCTCAGAGGCTTTTCCGGCGCAGGTTTTGACGATCCGATATCATATAAATGAGGCATAGATGAAAAAGAATATTTTACTAATTATGACCGGCGGCACGATTTCAATGAAGAATGTCGCTGATTTGGGAGTGGTTCCCACCAGTGAACTCGCCGATTTTCTCACAAAATTTCCTCAGCTCAAAGGCGTTGCAAATGTTGAAGTTATGGATCATCTGAACATCCCAAGCCCTTATATGACGCCTGAAATGATGTTTGGACTTGCTAAGCTAATTGATGAAAAGATAGTAGATTATGATGGAGTGGTGATCACTCACGGCACGGATACGCTGGAGGAAAGCGCATATATGGCGGACTTAGTTTTGACCACGCGCAAGCCCGTTGTTTTCACGGCGGCGATGCGCAGTGGCAGTGATCTCGGGCTGGATGGTCCGCGCAATATCATCGGCAGTGTTCGCGTCGCCAGTCATCATGAATCTCACGATAAAGGCGTGCTGGTGGTGATGAACGACGAAATTCACACCGCGCGGGACGTCGTCAAGACCGATTCCGGCAAGGTTGATGCCTTTAATAGTCCGGGATTGGGGCCTTTGGGCATCGTTGACCCCGACACCGTGGTCTATCACCGCAATTGCCCCTATCGCGAGAGCGTTTTGACCGACTCAATCGACGATAACATCGACCTCATCCGCGCCTATTGCGGCATGGACGGCAGGTTCATCAAGACCAGCATGCAGAGCTGTGCGAGGGCGATCGTCATCGAAGCTTTTGGGCGCGGCAATCTCCCTCAAGAGATCGTTCCCATCATCAAAGAAGCAATCGACAAAGGCATCCTAATCGTCATCGCATCAAGAACCTACACGGGACGCGTGCTGCCGGAATATGGCTATACCGGTGGCGGGAAAAACCTTGAAGATCTCGGCGCAATTCTCGCCGGTGATCTCAAAGGAAGCAAGGCAAGACTCAGGCTGATGGCGCTTTTTGGAACGCATAAAGACCCTGCTTTGGTCAGGCAATATTTCAGATCATCGCATGAATCGGAGCAAGAAGATTGAAGATAGCACTTTTGGGGCCGGCGCCTCCTTTTAAGGGCGGGATCGCTCTATTTGCCGAGCACTTAGCGCAGGAATTCCTCCGCCTCGGGCATGAGGTCATGTTTTTCAATTTCAAAAAGCAATATCCCGAACTCATCTTCCCTGGCGGCAAGCAGGAAGAGGGCGGCGAGCCTTCGGCAGAGTCCTTGAGATTGCTCACTCCTTGGCTGCCGCACAGCTTCGAGAGGACTATCAGAGCGATAAATAGCTTTGTGCCGGATTTGGTGATCGTCTCGTGGTGGTTGCCTTTTTTCGCCCCCGCTTATGGCTATATTTTGCGCAGGATCAAGAAAGGCAAAAAGCTGATTTTGGCGCATAACATCATCCCCCACGAAAGCTGGCCACTGTCTAAAAGCCTCTTGCGCTTTGCCTTTGAGCCCGCGGACGGCATCGTTGTTCTCAGCAAAGCCTGCATGAAAGACCTCAAGAGAGTGGTATCTTATAAGTTAGCACTCAAAGCACATCAAGGTTTTCATCCGCTTTACAGCACTTTTGGTGAGGACATTTCCAAGACGAATGTCCACCCAACACTATTGTTTTTCGGCATGATTAAACCATATAAAGGATTGGATATCTTACTTAATGCCATGCCTTTAATCCGCCAAGAGATACCCGATATTCGGCTGATCATCGCCGGCAGCGTCTATAAAGATCAGGCACTTTATGAGGAAATGATCGAGGATTTGGGGCTTGCGGATGCGGTGGAGACGCGCTTTCACTATGTTAAAAACGAGGAAGTTCAGGAGCTTTTCCGTAAGAGCGATGTCTGCATTTTGCCCTATAAAACAGCCACGCAGAGTGGAGTCATTGCCACCTCCTATAGCTATGATACGCCGGTGATTGCGAGCGATGTGGGCGGGCTGGGTGAATATATTAAAGAAGGCAAGACCGGTTTCTTGGTTGAGCCGGATAGTGCCCCTGCTTTGGCGCAAGCTGTGATTGATTTCTATCATGACCAACACCTGCTCCTCATGCAAAAGAACATAGCTAAGATCAAAGAAGATCAGAGCTGGAACAACTTGGCAAATATATTCTTAGAGATATGAATATCCTCTTTCTCAGCTACTATTTCCCTCCCTGCGGCGGCGCACCCGTGCAGCGATGGCTGAGATTTATCCCCCTTTTGGTGGAGAGAGGACACAAGATCACTGTAATCACATCTAAAGATGGTGACTATCCCTTTATTGACCACAGTCTTTGTGACAAGATTCCATCGGAAGTTGAGGTTCACCGCATCTCTGCGCCTGCGTGGGAAAAGAGCTGGAAAAGATTCACGGGAAACCGCACGCCTCTGCCCCATGGCTCGCTTCCCAAGGACAGTAAAGGTCTGCAAAAGCTGTTGATCTGGCTGCGGCTCAATCTCATCATCCCCGATCTGCGCATCTTTTGGAGTCGCAAACTCTCCCGCGAAGCGCTTAAGATACTGAAAAGCAAGCCCATCGACCTGATTATCAGCACGGGACCGCCTCATAGCACACACCTGCCCGCGATGAGATTGGCAAAAAAGCACGGCTTGCCTTGGCTGAGCGACTTCCGCGATCCTTGGACGAAGATACACTATCTCTTGTTTAATCCGCCTGGAATGCTCAGCAGAAAGATACATAGTGCCTTGGAAAGAGAGGTTTTAGCGAGTGCGGATATCACTACGGTTATCAGTTCAGACATCGCCGAGGCCCTACCTGAAGGCAATAAAATCGTTGTCCAAAACGGCTTTGATCCACATGATTTTGAGGGTTTTGTCCACGAAAAGTCTGATGTTTTCCGCATCAAATATATTGGGCAATTCACTCAGGGACAATCGCTTGAGCTCTTAAACAGCTTCCTCAGAGGGATAGAGCGCAAGGCGGAAGTCTCCTTCATCGGCAGTTCGCTCAGCGAAGAGAAGAAGGCTCAGATCAGCGCCGGCCTAACATATCAGCCGCGCTACGTTGAATTTCTCTCCCACAAAGAGGCGCTTAAAGAGATGGTATCCAGTGACTTACTCATCCTCATCATCAATCGCTATGAGGGCAATCAGGGCATGCTCACCACAAAACTCTTTGAATATCTCGCCTCACGCAGCCCCATCCTCGTTTTTGCGCCGCCGGATAACATCGCCGCAAGGATTGTGCGCGAGACCGATTCTGGCCGAAGCTTTGACTATCACGAGATCGACGAGGCAATCGCCTGGGTTGAGAGCATCGCAGAGTCCACCAGAAACGAGGGCAATATCCAAGATTATAGCGTTGAAAAACAAATAGATATCCTTGACAAAGCCATTCAAAGTTTAAAAAAGGTTTGACAAGAATACGACCTTAAACATTATGACCCAAAATAATAAGGAGAACAGAGGTACTCATGCCAAAAAGTAAATCCGCACAAAAAAGAATCGAAACCGACAAGAAGCGTGCAGCGCGCAATAACTATGTTAAGCGCACCATTCGCTCTCTTTCCAAAGATCTCAAAGCAAACCCTGAAAACAGTGAAGAGATCTTAAACGAGCTCTATTCTAAGCTGGACAAAGCTGCTCAAAAAGGAGTGATCCATAAGCGCACCGCCAGCCGTAGAAAAGCCCGCCTTGCCGCTTTCGTAAACACGACAAAAGAATAAGTCCTCATAACAGAGCATTCTAACGTGGCTCGGCGCAAGAAGAAAAGAGGCATCCTATATAGGATTTTCAGAGTCATCTTGCTTGCGCACCTCTATTTTTGGGGGATTGTGACAGTTCTAACCATTTTATATAACTTTATAAACCCGCCTGTCACCCCCCTGATGATACAGAGATATCTCGTCAAAGGGCACCCAATTTACAAAAGAGATTATATCAAGCTCGAAAATATCCCGCAAAACACTCAAGATATGCTGATTGGGATCGAAGACGGCAATTATTATAAGCACTTCGGCTTTGAATGGAAAATGGTGCAAGAAGCATATCAAAAGAATAAAAAAGCCGGCAAAATCCGTGTGGGCGGCTCTACGATCAGCAATCAACTCGCGCGCACAATCTTCCTCACTACAGATAGAAACTACTTTCGCAAATATCTCGAAGTGCAAGTGACCGTGATCATGGAAGTTTTTATGAGCAAAAAGCGTAAGCTGGAGCTATATTTCAACTATGTCGAATGGGGCAAGGGGATTTATGGGATCGAGACGGCGAGTCGGGCATACTATAATAAAAGTGCCGCAAAACTGGATAGAGAGCAGTCGATGCGCATGATCGCAATACTTTCAAATCCAATCAAATACACTCCGCATACCTATGCCAATTCTCCGTCGGCGAGAGCGAGGATGGAGCTTCTGAGGCGCTATTTCTGATGGAAGAACGGTTTTTATATCACATTTGGGATGAAGGGCATCTCTCACATCAGCTTAAAACAGTGTGTGGCAAAGACCTGCGCATCGTCTATCAGGGGCAATTTAACACGGGGCGCGGACCGGATTTTAAGAATGCAATCATTGAGCTTGATGGCGAGCAATTGCGCGGCGATATTGAGATTCATCTCAAGACTCGCGACTGGCAAGCGCATAACCATCATGAAGATATACACTATAATCAGGTGATTTTGCACGTAGTTTTGAGCCACAATTCTACCTATGAACTCACCATCCGTGAAGACGGCGGCGCTGCACCCATTCTTGAGCTGGAGAATCAGCTCAGCGACGACATCAAAAAGCTGGTGATGGAGCATGATGGCGACAGCAAACCCGCAGTATATTGCGAATTGCTCTCGGCGATCGACAAAGACCATCTTGAACTCATCCTCTTGCGTGCCGGCATAAACCGCTTTGAAAGCAAGATAAAACGCTTCAATACAGCACTTTCGCTTTCCAGCTTCGATCAAATCTTTTATGAGGGAATCTTTGAGGCGCTGGGTTATAGCAAGAACAAACTCAATACGCTCAGCATCGCGCAAAACCTGCCGCTCTTACTACTTAGGGAGTTCAAAGAGGTGGGAATGACGCAGGAGGAACTATTCAGCATCTATCTCGGTAGCTCAGGATTGCTCTATAGAAGCTCAGAAATCATCTCCGCTGAGGATAGAAAAAGGGCGCAAAGCATCTATGAATCGCAAACTTGGTATGCCAAAAAGCTCGATCTGGATTGGCAACTCTTTCGCATCCGTCCCCAGAGTCATCCGCTGATTCGCCTGCAACACATCAGCTCGCTCATCTATCACTGCCTTGATGAAGGACTGTTCAAGGCTTTCCTACGCTTTACCAGCTCGCATGATGAGCTTCTCAAAGGCTTTCGCGCAATTTGGAAAGAGGGCGCTCTGTCCCCTGAACTACCGCAAATCAAGCTGGGGAAAAGCGTGCAGGATAACATTTATATCAACATATTTTTGCCGATTCTGACGCTCTGGTATCGCAAGATGGGAGAGAAAGACAGCCCCGCGATCGAGGCATATAAGAGCTTTAACGCGCTGCAAGATAACTATATTACGCGTTTTATGCACCGCTATCTCAGCCCCTCGCACGTGACGCTGGCAAATAGCAAAGCTGTTTACCAACAAGGACTTATGGATATATATCATCGCTTTTGCTCTTGGCATCTTTGTAAGCAGTGTATGGAGAAACAGGCGCGCAATTTGTCGATTTAGCGAGGTGACTGCGTTGTAGCTACGAGCTACCGAAGCTACGAGTGACGAGAAGAGGCGGGGGTTTGCTGCGCTTGGAGGCTAAAAGAGGCGGAAGCTGCGGCGGTGTTCTTGGCAGGCTCCGAATGTGGCTAAGGCTTCGTAGTGTTTCTTTGTGCCATATCCTTTGTGGATTGCAAAGCTATATTCCGGATACTTTCCGTCCAGTTCAATCATGAGATTATCACGGTAAACCTTTGCTAAGACGGAGGCTGCAGCGATGCAGGCATGCAGGTGGTCTCCGCCGATAATGGCTTCTCCTTGTATTCCTGAGGGCAGATCGCGCCCGTCGATGAGAGCGTAATCGCAACGGCTTTCGAGCTTTTCATAGACCATTTGAAAACCGCGTAGGGTTGTCTGTAGGATATTGATTTCATCGATGAGGGAAACCGGCAGGGCAACAATCTCATAAGCTAATGCCTGCTGTGTGATTAGCGTGTAAAGTTCGCTCCTTTTCTTCGCGCTGAGTTGCTTTGAATCGTTGAGTGCATCGATGGGCTGGGCATAGTCTAATACCACGCCGGCGATGACCACGGGGCCGGCCAATGCGCCGCGTCCTGCCTCGTCCAAACCGCATAGCGCAGTTAAGCCCCTTTCGCCGATGAGTTTGAGGTCATTTTCATAGAGCTCTGTCATGGTTTTCTGAGCACAAAATAGAGGCGATTATAACGCCCGTCAGCGCTATCCAACCTCTTCGGATAGAGATTGACGTGCGCCTCATTTCCATATATGGCAAGCAGTTCCAAAGACGACTTCTCTATGAGAGCCACCAATTCTTGCGCGAGATAGACCTTTTGCCTATGCAATTCACTACGCCGAAAATAGCCCTCTCCCCACTGCTCAAATAGCTCCAGCCGTGACATTTGCCTCTTGCTCCATGGCTCATAAAAAGCGTGATGCACCATGAATCCTTTCGGCTCATCCACGAGTGTGCATTCATCGCTGAAATTGTCCAAGCTATTGCCCAGCGTGGAGATATCGAAGATGAAGAGCGCACCTGGAGCAAGTGCTTCGTGAACCTCATGCAAGCAGCGGCTGAGCTCAGCTTTATCGCAAAGATAGTTGATGCTATCAAACATACAGACAATGAGATCGAAGTCTTTTTCTGGGATGGGATCGGTCATGAAAGCCTGATAGAGCCTGATATTTGCGCCTCTGAGTTCAGCATTTTCCAACATCTGAGTGGAAGCATCGCAGGCATGAACCTCTACCCCGTCGCCGGCAAAACACGCAGCGATTGCAGCAGTTCCACAAGCAATCTCCAAGACCTTATCCAAACTCTTAACGCTATAATTCTCGTACCACTTACGCAAGAGATGATACCAATGATCATAATCCACATGCGCCATATATTCGTCATATCTATCCGCAAAGAAACCATAGGAATGCCGGGAAGTGATCAGCGTTTGCCTTGCCTGTTCAAGGGGCAAAATCTTGCGAGATGAAGCCCGCTCCGCCAAGCCCTCTACGAGACGCAATGCCGCCAGCAAAAGCCCCGCATCATTGGGGAGCATCTCTTTTGCCAAGCAAAGCCGCCAATCTCCTTGTGTGATAAGCAGATGCAAAAAGGAAGCAGGCGCCTGGCCGATGATTGCTTGCAACGTATCCTGCCGGCTTACAATCAAGACTTTATCAAAGTTATCAACACTATAAAACTCAGCTAAATAGTCAATTGCCACCGGATTGAGCCCTGCGAAGTGCTCCAGAGCATATGCGTCGTCCGAAAAGACAAAGACAGGCCGCTGAGCAAGACTTTCAAGCAAATCCTCCCACGGACGAAAAGGACAATAAAGCAGGCTCAGCGAAGCTCCAATATGAAGCTGTGCAACATGCCCTAAGACCCGCTCTGCCAGTGCATAAGAAAGATATACGGGCAAGGCATCATCTGCCAAACTCAGTGCAAAATCACTTTCCTCATGAAAGACCCCGCTACCCTCAGCAAAGGGATGGAAGCGAAAGGTCTCCGCCTCTGACTGATTTTCCACCAACAAACTAAGCTTCATCAAAGCTTGTCGCTACTCCCCGGACGCACCAGCGGCACGCCTTCTTTACACATCTCGCACTCATCCGGCGTCCAAAGCGGAACTTCAAGTGTGAGCAAGCTTTGCAGAGGAACATCCAGCTCGAGTTTGCCCCCGCTTCTATCCACCAAGATGCCGCAAGCCACGATCTCTATCCCCTTATCTTTCGCGCTTTTGAGCACCTCTTTGATGCTCCCGCCCGTGGATACGATATCCTCAATCACCACAGCTTTCTTGGTTTTGCTGAGATCAAAGCCGCTTCTGAAGACCATCTCCCCATCTTTTCTCTGGGTGAAAACGAAGGATTTATCCAAGGTCTTAGCAACTTCATAAGCCAGCACGATCGCCCCATAGGCAGGGCCAATAACCGTGTCAAACTCAAGGTGTTCCAATCTTTTAGCCAGTGCTTGAGCCAAGGCTGCAGCAGCGCGCGGATTTTGTAGAACCTTAATCTTTTCGATATAGCGATTGCTGTGATTCCCGCTGGTGAGCAAGAAATGTCCTTCAAGCAGCGCATTCTCTTCTTTCAGGATACGCGTGCAGAGATTAGCATCCTCTAACCCTTCAAGCAATTGCTTTGCCTCTTCTTCTTTGTTTTTATCCACCTGCAGGCGTATTTTATGGATGTCTCCCGCGAAGGATGGCATCATGCCGGTGAAGCGTTCGCCTTCGATATATGCAGCGATGCCGGCTTCTTCGAGCAAGTTTTTCGCAAGCTCAGCTTCGAATAGATCAGTAAAAGTTTCAATGGTTATAATATCTTTGGACATAAGCTTTTCCTTTATAGATTTAGGGGGCGTTTTTTGCGCCCCCTGTGATATTATATATTACGCAAGCCTATGGCTTTTAGCCTCTGCCGATTTCAACTCCACGTTGAATGGCATTGAGGTTCATCTCCAAAAGCTCAGGACTTCGACCTTTCATATAGTCTTTGAGATCATCAACCATGGTCTCATGTTTGATAATCCCGGTTTTCCCGATGATGATGCCGATGGCGAGCATGTTCATCACCATCTGACTTCCGATCTCGAGAGCGATATCCACCATGGGTGCGCTAACGACTTGTATATCATCACGTTTGCAACCATGAGGGCACATATTTGTGTTATAAATAAGGATGCCGCCGGGGCGGATTGAGGGGGCGAATTTGTCGATTGACGGCTGATTGAGGGCAACCAAAACATCCGGGAAGCTAACGATCGGGGATGCGATTGCTTCGTCAGAAACCACGGTGGAGACGTTTGCTGTTCCGCCGCGCATTTCGGGACCGTAGGAAGGCAACCAAGATACATTTTTCCCTTCTTTCATTCCGGCTTGAGCCAGGAATCTACCGATGGTCAGGACGCCTTGTCCGCCAAATCCTGCACAGATCATTTCCATTGTCATTATTCTGCTCCTTCGCCTTTATCTCTGAAAATACCGGGTTTGAAGAAAGGCAGCATGTTTTCTTTTGCCCATTCGCGAGACTTCACGGGATCGAGTCCCCAGTTCGTGGGGCAGGTGGAAACGAATTCGATAAAGGTGAATCCGCGGCCTTCTTTGTTATATTGAATTGCTTTAGACACAGCTTTTTTGGCCTTAAGAATATCAGGCGTGCTCAGAAGCGAGACGCGTTCGATATAGTATGGCGCAACAAGGGTATCCAGCAGCTCACACACACGGATGGGGAAGCCGATATCGTCGGTATCTCTACCATAGGGGCTGGTCGTGGTCTTCATATTCGGAAGCGTTGTGGGAGCCATTTGTCCGCCCGTCATGCCATAGATGGCGTTATTGACGAAGAACACAGAGATATGTTCACCGCGGTTTGCAGCGTGCACGATCTCAGCAGTTCCGATTGCGGCGAGGTCTCCATCGCCTTGATAGGTGAAGACATGCATGTTCGGGCGAGCGCGCTTCATACCGGTTGCAACCGCCGGCGCTCTGCCGTGTGCAGCTTGAGCCATATCAAAATTGAAGAATTTATATGCAAAGACGGAGCAGCCGACCGGCGCAACGCCTGCCATGAGATTGATCAAACCTTGTTCGTCAATTGCCTCGGCGATGAGCCTATGGGCAACGCCATGCATGCAACCGGGGCAATAGGTAAAGGGCGTATTGGTGAGGGACTCGGGTCTATATGCTATCTTTTCCACATTCTACTCCTTAAAACATTCTTCGAGCTTTTCTTTGATTTCGGCAGGGGTAAAGACGACTCCACCCACTTTGCCCCAGAATTTCACAGGCACCTTGCCTTCGACGGCGATCTTGACGTCGTCCAACATCTGTCCGGTATTCAGCTCAAAGACATATACTTTTTTGACTTTAGGTCCGATTGCTTTGGCGACTGCCTCATAGGGATAGGGCCAAACGTTGATCGGGCGAATCATGCCGATGCTCTTGCCTTGGGCTTTGAGCTCGTTGATTGCGCTTTTGACCACACGTGAAGCTGTTCCCCAAGCAACGCAGAGTATCTCATTGTCGTCAGAGATGTTATACTCTTCGTGACGCTGTTCGTTTTTCTCGATTTCTGCATACTTTTTATAGAGATTGATCACGTGCTGTTCCAGAACGAGGGGGTCAATCTCCAACGAGTTAATTTCATGATGGTGTTTGAGATCGCCATCCTGATTGGGATGGATGCACCAAGAAGTATGCTGTTCACCGAGCTTTTCAATCTCCTCATCGGTGAGGGTGGGCTTGAATTCCACGGGCTCCATCATCTGACCGAGCATTCCATCTGCCAAGATCATCACAGGAGTGCGATATTTGTCTGCCAAATCAAAGGCTTCGGACGCCATATCGGCAAATTCCTGAACTGAACTGGGAGCGAGAACGATGAGACGATAGTCACCATGTCCGCCGCCTTTTGTAGCCTGGAAATAGTCACCTTGAGCAGGCTGGATATCGCCCAAACCGGGACCGCCACGCTGAACGTTAATGATCACGCAGGGCAATTGTGCGCCGGCGATATAGGAGATTCCTTCAGCTTTCAGGGAGATGCCGGGCGAGGATGAGGAGGTCATCACTCTCTTGCCGCAACCGGCTGCTCCATACACCATATTAATGGCAGAAACCTCACTTTCGGCTTGCAAAAACGTGCCATTTACCTTGGGCATCATGCGAGCCATATATTCGATTAATTCACTCTGTGGGGTGATGGGATAGGCGAAATAGAGTCTGCATCCACTGCGAATAGCAGCTTCGGCAATCGCCTCATTACCTTTCATTAATATCTTTGCCATCTTTACCTCACTTCCAAACCGTTATTGCCACTTCAGGGCAGTTAGTATAGCACATCTTGCAGGCGATGCACTGATCTTGATCGAAACACTCTGCATAATGGTAGCCTTTCTCATTGATGTTTTCCGAAAAACGTATGATCTTTTTCGGGCAAACTGTAATGCAAACGCCACAACCTTTGCAGAAAAATGGGTCAACCGTCATTTTTGGCATGGTTGTCTCCTTAGTTTTTTTTCACTGAAGCTATACAACTCCAAGCGGCTTTTTCTGTCAACTCTTTTCGCCACCTAAAAGCTACTTCGCCTCTTCTTTGACAAGGGAAGTCTATCCCCAAAGTGCCTGTAACAAATAGCGTTTCAAGCAGTTATATATCATGATAATATTATTGAATCAATCCTCACCACTCTCAAAGAGATCAGGATTTTCTTCGATAAATTGCTGGTGCATTCTCCAAAATCTTGATTTTTTTGAGTCCGTGCGTTTGAGATGTAGATAGCCAATCAAGGATACAATAAAGGCACCGATGGCGTCAACGATGAGGTCTTGCATGGTGTCCAAAACCCCCAAACGCGTGTCAAAAACGTCATGGAACAGCTCAAGATTTCTTGCTTTTTGCATGTTCATGCCCAAAATCGCATCAACGCCATATTCAAAGACTTCCCAAAGCACACCCATGGTCATCGCAAAACAAAAGCTGAAAAGTGCCATGAATAATGGACTTAGCCGAACGTGTGCACGACTGTCTTTATTTAGGGTATAAATCAAAAGAAAGCCGATATAGCCGAGAATTATCGCAGAGGAGGAATGGAGCATCCTATCCCACCAAGTGAATCTATAGAAAAAGTGATGAATTTCACCTAAATACATAGAAAGAAAGATGAAAATCGTTATTATTATCTGAAAGGGAGGTGGAATGACTATCTTATTTCGTTTTGCAAAGAAAGAAGGTAGAAGGAAGAGAAGGAAAGTCATCACCGACGACCAAAATATCTCCCAAGACCTCGTCCAAAAGTTATACACTACCGCAAATAGCGTAAGAATGATGAATATCCATCGCATTGTTTTTTCTATTTTCTCGGAAGACAACTTCATATTCTTCTCCTAATATAATCTAATTCACACTGATTTAAATCCTTTGGATGCTGTCAAGCAAAAGTGAGTAATTGGCGAGATTATGGTGTGTGGGATTATTGGATAAAGATGGCTTTGATTGATTCATTTTTGAAATAGATTGGATGATATGTGTGTATGATTTTGCTTTTATGTTTATGCTCTTTATAGAAAACTGCCGTTTTCTTGGTTAACGAGGGCGTTAACCTACCATAGAAAATGCGCTGGAGCGCATGCGGCAAAGGGGACTTTCCCGCACCAAGTGAGGTGTAGAAAGCGGAGCTTTCTCGGGCAAAGGGACATTATTGCAACAAGAAAGGTGTAGAAAACGAGGCTTTCTTGGTTAACGAGGGCGTTAACCTACCATAGAAAATGCGCTTTGTGCATAGGTTTTATGAATGTGAGCTGAAGCATACTTAAGCGGCCGTCTAAAGTCTGCCTTACTAAATGTTTAACTCATTCTCAATTCTCAATTCTCAATTCTCAATTAATCATAAATTCAAATACTTCTTGACTTGAATATCACTTATGGCAAAATGGCAAACAAAAGGAATATAAAAGTGTTTTCAGGGAGAGCCAATGGACAGCGAAAGCAAAACTACACCCACTAATTTTATCCGCAATATCATCGATGATGATCTTGAGAGCGGAAAGCACGACTATATCATCACGCGCTTCCCGCCGGAGCCAAACGGCTATCTGCACATCGGTCATGCGAAATCTATATGTCTAAACTTCGGCATTGCAAGAGACTACAAGGGTCAATGCCACCTGCGTTTTGACGACACAAACCCCGCCAAAGAAGAGCTCGAATATGTTGAAAGCATCATGGAAGACGTGCGTTGGCTCGGCTGGGATTGGGACGAAAGGCTCTATTATGCCTCAGACTATTTTGACCAACTTTATGAATATGCCGAAATCTTGATCAAAGACGGCAAGGCTTTTGTTTGCGATCTCAGCATTGACGAGCTTCGTGAATATCGCGGAACCCTGACAGAGCCCGGCAAAGACAGCCCTTATAAGAATAGATCAATTGAGGAAAACCTCGACCTATTTCGCAGGATGCGTGATGGCGAATTCCCCGAAGGCAGCAAGAGCCTGAGAGCAAAGATAGACATGGCGAGCCCGAATCTAAACATGCGCGACCCCGTGGTCTATCGCATCAAAAAGACCGAGCATCATCGCACCGGCGATACTTGGCAAATCTATCCCATGTATGATTATACGCACTGCGTTTCCGACGCTTTGGAGATGATTACCCATTCACTTTGCACCCTTGAGTTTGAAGACCACCGCCCGCTTTACGACTGGTTTTTGGATCAGCTTCCCGTGCCGAGTCATCCCCGACAGATAGAATTTGCACGCCTGAATCTCACCTACACCGTGATGAGCAAAAGAATGCTCCTGGAACTGGTTGAAGGCGGCATCGTTGACGGCTGGGACGATCCTCGCATGCCCACGATTGCCGGCATCAGACGTCGCGGCTTCACTCCGGAATCCATCCGTGATTTCGCCGATCGCATAGGAGTCGCAAAAGCTAATAGCGTTGTTGATTATGAGCTTCTCACCTTCTGCCTCAGAGAGGATTTGAACAAAAGAGCCCAGCGCAGAATGGCGGTGCTCGACCCGCTCAAACTCACCATTCGCAACTATCCCGAAGGCAAGATCGAGGAAATGGACGCCGAGAACAATCCCGAAGACCCCGATGGCGGACACAGAAAGGTTAAGTTCTCTCGCGAGTTATACATAGAGCGCGACGACTTCATGGAAGAACCGGTCAAAGGCTGGTTCCGCATGGCACCGGGCAAAGAAGTGCGCCTAAAACACGCATATTATATCACCTGCGAAGAGGTTATCAAAGACGAAAACGGCGAGATCACCGAGATCATTTGCAGCTATGATCCCAACAGTCGCGGAGGCTGGACGGAAGACGGGCGCAAGGTTCGCGGCACCATTCATTGGGTTTCGCAGGCTCACTGCATCCCAATCGAGGTGAGGCTTTTTGACCACCTGCTCACGATTGCCGATCTCAACGACGTCGAAGAAGGGAAAAGCTATCTCGATTACATCAATCCCGATAGCAAAGAAATCAACACTAAAGCCTTTGGTGAAAGCTCTTTAAGAGACACTAAGGAAGGCGAGAAGTTCCAGTTTTTAAGGCTGGGATATTTTGCCGTGGATAAAGATACAAGCGAAGATATGCCCACCTTCAACCGCATAACGGGGCTTCGTGATAGCTGGGCAAGAGCTCAAAACAAATAACAAAGGGAGAGGCAACGCCTTCCCAAGGAGGAATAAATGACATATCAAGTAGTATTAATCAAGATCGACAGCCGCGCAACCGAAGCTATTAAGGTTCAAGAAGTTCTCACTGAGTTTGGTTGCAATATCAAAGTCCGCTTGGGACTGCATGAAGTGACCGAAGACAAGTGTGCAAACGACGGTCTCGTGGTTCTCGAAGTCGGTGGCGACAAAGCTGAAATCAAAGAAATGATTGACAAGCTCAATGCAATCGAATATGTAAACGCTAAGCACATCGAAATGTAATAATCAAATCAAAAAGATAAGACCGGTTTTCATGCCGGTCTTTTTTTTATGTCTGTGATAAAAATGGTCTTAGGCGCGGATTCTCGTGCCCGCCCTTCCCTCTATTGCCAGGACAAGCTTTTCCAGCGAGGTGATGATGACTTCCCTGCCGCCTCGCTCGATGAAGTCTATGGCTGCCAAGATCTTGGGACCCATGCTTCCCGCGGGGAAGTGTCCTTGTTCATAAAAGCTTTTCGCCTCTTTCAGGCTGAGTTCATTAAGTTCGTTTTGCCCTGATTTGCCATAGTTTAGACAAACTTTATCCACACCGGTGAGGATGATAAAGCTCTCTGCGCCAATCTCGTGCGCCAAAAGTGCACCAGCGAGGTCTTTATCGATCACCGCATCTATGGTGGAAAAACTGCCCTTCTCGTTTTCAATAACGGGAATGCCTCCGCCACCTGCAGCGATCACGATGATGCCGGATTCAACCAGTGCGGCGATGCTCTTTGCAGGAATAATCTTTTGCGGTTTTGGAGAAGCGACAACGCGGCGAAATCCTTTGCCGGAGTCCTCTTTCAACGTCCAACCCATGCTCTTTTCCAACTCTTTTGCCTCATCCGCAGAGTAATAGCGGCTACCGATGAATTTGCTGGGCGCGCAAAAGCTTTCATCGTTTTTATCAACGACAATCTGGGTGAGAATGCTGAGGATATCACGCTCTAAGCCTCGCTCTTTCAATCTATTGAGCAAGCTCTGCTCGATCATATAACCCATGGTTCCTTGCGTTGCAGCGTTAAGCAGTCCCAAGGGAAGCGGCGGGATGCCCTGGACTTCCGCAAGTTCTTGTTGGCGAAGCATATTGCCCACCTGCGGACCATTGCCATGGCTGAGGCAAAGCCGATATCCCATCTGGATGAGCCGGACAATTCCGTCCAAAGATTGGGCTGTGTTTTCAAATTGCTCTTTTGCCGTGCCTTTCTGACCGGCTTTGATGATGGCGTTTCCGCCAAGGGCGATAAGCGCTGTCTTATTCATAAGTTTTTCCCCTTTTGCGCTTAATTTTTGATCCTAAAAAAGGGGATGAGTCGTGATTAACTCATCCCCCCAATCTATGCATTCTTAGGCAAAAGAATCTTTTCTTTCTGCCATGAGCATTCTTTATTTCTTCACTGCGAAATCTTTGAGCACGTCCGCAATGGTGGGAACGCCGATTTCTTGCAGTTCATAACCAACCTGGCAAGCAGGATGGTCGATTTTGATGATACGACGAAGGTCGATCGGAGTTGCGATCACAACAGCGTCACACTCTACTTTGTTGATGGTCTTTTCGAGGTCTTTCAGTTGCTGTTCGCCATAGCCCATTGCGGGAACCACGGGGCCGATGGTGTCATATTTCTCAAAGGTGTCTTTGATCTCGCCGACAGCCCAAGGACGGGGATCGACGAGCTCGGCTGCACCGTATTTCTCGGCTGCAATGGTGCCTGCGCCAAACGCCATGTTTCCATGGGTGAGGGTGGGGCCGTCTTCAACAACGAGAACTCTTTTACCGGCAATCATATCGATGTTATCCACAAAGAGCGGAGAAGCTGCGTCAACAACGATTGCTTTGGGGTTGGTTGCACGAACGTTTTCACGAACTTCATTGATGTCCATGAGGTCGGCACTGTCGATCTTGTTGATCACGACAACGTCTGCCATGTGAACGTTTGTTTCGCCGGGGAAGTAGGTCACTTCGTCGCCGGGGCGATGCGGGTCAACCACAACGATACGAACCATTTCGTCTGAGCAATAGAAAGGAATGTCGTTGTTTCCGCCGTCCCAAATGATGACGTCGGCTTCTTTCTCAGCTTCGCGAACGATGGCTTCGTAGTCCACGCCGGAATAGACAATGCTACCCATCTCAATGTGGGGTTCATATTCTTCCATCTCTTCGATGGTGCAATCGTGCTTTTTGAGGTCAGCGATTTCTGCAAAACGCTGGACTTTTTGTTTGACCAAGTCGCCATAGGGCATGGGGTGGCGAATTGACACAACATTGAGACCGCGAGCTTTGAGAGCTCTCACTACTGCACGTGTGGTCTGGGATTTGCCACAGCCCGTGCGGGTTGCGCAAACCGTTACCAGCGGCTTGGTGGTCTTGATGGTGGTGTTGTCTGCGCCCATGAGCATGAAGTCTGCGCCAATGGCGTTGACTAAGGATGCTTTGTTCATCACCTGAATGTGGTGAAGATCGCTATAGGCGAGAATTACGAGGTCAACGTTATTTTCTTTAATGATTTGCTCGAGATCAGCCTCAGCCTTAATCTCGATTCCGTTAGGATAAAGTTTTCCGGCAAGTTCTGCGGGATATTTCCTGTCGTCGATTCCTGGGATTTGAGTGGCCGTAAATGCTACAACTTCATAGTTTTCATTGTCTCTGAAAAAGACGTTGAAGTTATGGAAGTCACGTCCGGCGGCACCCATGATGATAACCTTTCTTTTCACAAGGTCCTCCTTTGTGTTAATTAGTATCAGTGCAAGCCAATGTCTATTATGCTACTTTAACGTCAAGGTATTTTTTTGATTATGCGTGTTTATGCGGGTTTGAAGGGGATCTGTGTGAAGAATTAGCAGCTTCCAAGATGGCTGGAATCGCTGTTTTCTGGCAGATAAGATGGATGTGTTTTGCGCTCGACTTTTGCGATGTTGTCAGATAGGTCGGATATGAAAGCATTGTCGATTTACATTGCGACGTGTTTTTAGTTTTTCGCAATGCTTCCTTACTGGGTTCTGGTCATGATATGGTCATGATGTGGTCATCACCATGAGCATATCATAAGCAGAGCATAAGCTGAACCCTATAGGTAAGAGACGGCAATGCAGGATGTTATGAGGCTGTGCGGAATTTTGCATTGAGCGTTTAGAAGCAGAAATTGATGAATAGTATGGGAAATAGGGCTTATGTGTTTGATTATTAACATGTTATCATTATTGCATTGATGCCTATGTCGTGGGAAGAAATGTTCAAAGATTTGGAACTTGTGGTAATGGATTAATAAGAAAAGCTGTCGCTCGGGGCAATCAGCAGCTTCTCACACCGAGATAAATTCGCCGCAAAATAAAACATTTGACAAAAAGCGGCACTTTCATTGATTGGTGCATACACGATGTGCTGAAGTGGTGAAATTGGTATACACGCTAGTTTCAGGGACTAGTGAGCGCTTAGCTCATGGGGGTTCGAGTCCCCCCTTCAGCACCATTTTTTTGCCCATCAAAATATCACACTCAGCATGTTTCTTCAAGATATATCAATATTCGAGATTTATATAATTATGCCGAATGTCGTTCATCTACATGTTTTTAGCGAGGACGAACAAGGCATCATTCTCCCTCTTTCTTTCCTCAAGGAAATAAAAAGATTGACGACATCGACAAAGTGGAAATATATGGACATAGTAATTTATTGCCTGGTTTGGGTGTAGCCAAACTCATGAGAGCTATAGATTTAACTGATATGAAAGAGCGGAGATAAAATGGAACAGAAGATCTTTGTTTTGGACACAAACGTGCTCATACACAATCCGCGAGCAATGTTTTCCTTTGCGGATAATCATGTGGTGATACCCATCGTGGTGATAGAAGAAGTTGATCAATTCAAGAAAGGATTGGATGAAAAAGGGCGTAATGCGCGTCAGATCGGGCGATATTTGGACGATCTCAGGCAAAGCGGGTCGCTGCAAGACGGAGTGCCCACAGATCAGGGCGGAATCATCCAAGTGACTGTCAAGCGTGAGATTACCGAAGCCGCTTCCAACCTCATTTTTATGGATAGAAACGACAATCTCATCATCGGAACTGCACTCTATTTCAAAAAGCAATTTCCCGAAAAACAGGTGGTGCTCGTTTCCAAAGACGTGAACGTTCGCATCAAGGCAGACACGGTTGGCATACGCGCCGAAAACTTTGAGACAGATACGATTAGCTTTGATGAATTCTATACCGGATGGACTCATGAGGAGCTCGAACCTGAGCTTTTTGAGGCACTCATGAGCGATAAAGTGATAGAAAATCCCTTTGAAAACCTCTATCCAAATCAGTATATTCGTGCGACGATGAAAGGCGACGGCGATGATCCCCTCACGCTGAGATATGATTACGTAAATAACACTTTACACCGTTTGAGACACTATCTCGGACGCGATGTATTCGGCATCACGGCGCGCAACTTTGAGCAAGAAATGGCACTCGATTTGCTCCTTGATGATGAAGTGAAATTGGTGAGCCTCTCAGGTAAGGCAGGCACAGGAAAGACGCTTTTGGCGATCGCCGCAGGGCTCAAAAAGGTGGTCGATGACGAAAAATATAAACGCCTTGTTGTCTCGCGCCCCATCTCCCCTCTCGGCAAAGACCTCGGCTATCTGCCGGGCTCAAAAGCAGAGAAATTCAACCCGTGGATGCAACCGATTTATGATAATATGGACATCCTGCTGACGGCACATGAAGAGAAAGCGGACAGCGGCGGCAAGATCAAAAGACGCGCAAGTATCGATGATCTCATGGACTTCGGCTTCTTGGAGCTGGAGCCGCTGACCTATATCCGTGGACGCAGTTTGCCGGATCAATTCATGATCATCGATGAGGCACAAAACCTCAGTCCGCACGAGATGAAGACGATTATCACGCGCGCCGGTATGAACACCAAAATCGTGCTCACCGGTGACCCCTATCAGATTGATATCCCATATCTTGACGCCATCAGCAACGGTCTTTCCGTGGCGGTGGAAAAGCTTAAAGGAGAGGGATTGGTGGGACACATGACACTCGAAAAGGGCGAAAGATCTGCGCTTGCTGATCTCGCCGCAAAGTATTTTTAAGAGTTATGGAACTGCACGAAAGAAGTTGGGTGGAGATCGATCTCGCGGCATTTCGCGAGAACCTGAGCTTTCTCAAGAGCTTTTTGAGCGAGGATCAGGGCTTTTTGCAGGTGGTGAAAGCTGATGCTTATGGGCATGGCGCAAAAGAGATTGCCAATGCTGCGCTCGCCGAGGGTGCGAAATATCTCGGAGTGGCTAACCTCGATGAAGGCAGCATCTTACGCAGGCAGGATATCAAGGCGCCGATTCTCATTCTCTCACCATCCTTGCCTCAAGAGGCGCAGGCAATCGTGGAAAATGGCCTCACGCCCAGCGTTTCTGACCTGCAGTTTGCGCGCTTGCTCGATGAAGAGGCGAAAAAGCTTGGTGTCGTGCAAGCTATTCATATCAAGCTCGATACGGGCATGCATCGCAGTGGGATACGCCTCGAAGATGCGGGAGCTTTCCTTGCTGAGATTGCTCGCTTTAAGCATCTTGAAATCGAGGGAATATTCAGCCATTTTAGTGCCGCTGAGGATGATGAAAACTTTAGTCATGCGCAGGAAGAGGGCTTCACACAGCTCATTCGCTCGCTGGCTATCCTTCCGAAATATATCCATCTCGCAAATAGTTCTGCCTTAATAAAAGGCTATGCAAGTGCATGCAATCTCGTGCGATTCGGCATTATGAGTTTTGGCATAGACGTGATCGGGAATTTGCAGGACAAGCTCTTGCCGGTGATGAGCTTCAAATCTACGCTCACTCAAGTTAAAAGAATCAAAAAGGGCGAATACGTGGGTTATAAACTGAGCTGGCAAGCTCAGCAGGATGGGCTATATGGCATCATTCCCGTGGGTTATGCGGATGGCTATGACTTCATGCTTTCAAACAAAGCGGTGGTGGAAATAGTGGGGAAAACTTGCCCTATCATCGGCAGAATTTCCATGGATATGAGCACTGTTGATCTGAGCACTCTGCCTAATGTCTTGCCGGATGAAGAGCTCTGCCTCTTGGGCGGGAAATGCAAGGAAACTCGCGCCGAAAACCTCAGTGCGCTTTATGGTGGCTCGCCTTATGAACTGCTCTGCCAGGTGGGAAGACGCGCAAAACGCTATTACCTCATGAAAGAGCAAGTGCTTCATAGTGCGCCACTTGCACGCCGAGACTTCATCGCCAGTGACTTTGCTGATAGCAAGCTCAGCCGGATTATCAGTCAGGCTCTTTCCGCTCGCCTGCGTAGTGAAGAGATCGGCGAAATGGTCTATAGAGAGATACTTAGAACGCTGATATTCAATCAAGATAGGGACGTGCACTATCGTCGGAACTTCCGCCACTTGGTGCGCTTTGGTGAGGTCAATGATGATGGCTATTATCCCGCTGAGACGGTTTTGAGCTATCACAAGGTGCTCGATTCGGACTATTTCATCGTGGCTTGCGCCGCATCCGACGAGGCTTTGCGCTCATATTTCCTCAGAGATGATGTAGAATATCGCTGGCTTCTCGATAGCGGGCTCGACTTGGGTGAGGATACTTTTGAGATCAGTTCCGTGAAGGTGGGCGGCATCAGTTTGCACACGGAAATCCATGGCGGAGATGGCTTTCTGGAGATTCGCTGTCATCATCCCGAGCTGGCAAAACTCAAAGGAAAAGAGCAAATATTTGAGATCAAAACGAAGACATTCTATCCTGCTGATTCGCACCAATTCTCCGTCTTTATCAGCGATCTCACGCGATCGGTGGAGATCGTCTTTGAATATCCGCAGTCGCTGGGAAAAGTGGAGCCTGTGAGCATCTTCTCCGGGCAGGAAAAGAACCCGGTCATAAGCTTTGAGGATGGCAGGATTTGCCTCAAAACCAAGGATGATCAGTGGGTGTTCCCGCTTTCGGGAGTGGTGTTTACTTACTAAAGCCGACTAATTTGGAGCAATCTTCACGCGCGCGGATGCTTATAATCAATCACCAAGACTGTTACATCATCCTTATATTTCGAACCTTCGGCGAAGTCATGCACGCGGCTAACAATCGACTTTGCCGTGTTTTCCGGGTTTGAATAGTGCAAGGCGGAGAACACTTCTTCCAGTCCTCCGAGTCCAAAGAATTCATCCTCACGGCTCATCGCTTCGGTGACGCCATCGGTGAAGATGATGATCTCATCCCCCACATTCAGCCTGATCTCTTCAAAGCCGATGCTCAGGTCTTCAAAAACGCCCAAGGCTGTGGAATGAGTCTCGGCTCGCTTCACGATCTCGCCATCTAACTTGCGGATATACAGCGGCATATGCCCCGCATTTGAATATTGCAAAACTCCCGTTTTGAGGTTTATGATGCCCAAGAGTGCGGTGACAAAATTCGACTCCATATCGGTCTTGCAAAGGAAGCTATTTAGCTCGCGCAAAAGCTCATTACTCTTGTTATAGAAAGGTGCCAAGGATGGCAAAAGCGTGGATGCCATCGTCATCGTCATTGCGGCGACAATCCCCGTGCCCACCACATCGGCGATCACAAAGCAAAAGCGGTCTTCGTCGATCATAAAATAGTCGTAGAGGTCGCCGCCAACATCACCGGCAGGCTCGAGAATGCCATAGGCACGCAGGTCTTTGATGCCGAAAGGATGGTCGGTATTTGCGGGAATGAGCTTGGTCTGCACCTCTCCGGCATAGATCACATCGCCGCGAATCTTATCTTTTTCATCTGTCGTAATCCTGAGGCTTTGGATGTAATCAAACAAAGACTCCTGCATAAAACGGAAGGATTGCGAGAGCGTGCTCACCTCCAAACCCGCGTCAGAATCAGGGATATGAGTGTCAAATTCACCTCCGCCAATGCGCAATGCCGCCTCGGATAATTCACGCAAGGGCTTGGTGAGCTCATGTGCACGGTTGTAAATAATGTATGCCACGACCAAGAACAGGATGATTGCAGAAAAGACATTGATGAGCAGAAGAATGCGCATATCCTTATATAGCACGTCTCTTCTCACCGAAACGCCAACCGACCAGCCATTGCTTTTCAGTGCCTGATAAAATATCCAGCTATTCTTGAGCATTGTGCTACGCGTGATATGCATAAAACCGGTCTCGCCGGCGATCATGTTATAGCCGAGCTCGCGAAGTTTGGGCTCATTGTGTTCATCCGCCAAGCTAAAGAGACTGTGATTCATCACCAAAGACATGTCGTCATGAGCGACTAAGGTGCCGTTTGCTGAGATGAGGAAGCTGTTGCCTCCCTCCATGCATTGGCTATCTATCACCAAGCTTTGCAGCTCTTTGAGACTCACTCCATAGCTTGCAATGCCTCCAATGCCGTCTCTTTCATAGGGCGCAGAAAAGCTGATGATCAGCTCGCTTGAACCTTGGGAATCCACCCATGGCTCAGTCCAATAGGACTTTTTCAACATCAAAGGAATCTGAAACCAGTCTCCAAAGAAATAGTTTATATCCTTGATATCATTCACCTTTAGCTTTCCATTTTCTTTGAAAAAGACCAAGGCACTTTGATGGGCAGGGATGTTTTCGGCCAAGGTGATGCTGTGCACGGAATTATCGTGTTGAATTACCTCAGAGATCACGCTTTCGATTTCTTCTTTGCTAAACCTTCGATCCGAAAGCATAATACACAGCATGTGAAGGTTTTGCTCCACGTGATTTAATATCCCGTCAATGAGATAGATGCTCTCGTGGGCGAGATGCTTCATATTGTCTAATTGAGTTTTGCTGATGTGCCGCCTGAGTAAAATCTGGGTAAAGGTCGTGATCACGACAAAGGCGATGAGTGTGATCACAAAGACGAATGTTATCAATTGATATGCAAGCGTTTTATCTTCTCGTTTGCTGTTAATCATTGGGGCAAAACTCCTCAAATGGATAAGCTTTTACCGGCTGGTAAAATTCCTGCAACAGACTCACAGCCCTCAAGTAGTCTGCCTTTGTCAATCTTCCCGGAGTCTTATCCGGTACGAGGATCAGCATTTTCATCTCATTAAGCATCCAACTCTGATGGCTGCGATTTGCCGGAATGTTGTTCTTGCGCATGAGCCTGAGCACGAGGTCTAAAGCCTCCTCAGGATGGGCAAAAGCATAGTGCCAGCCGTCCATGGTGGCAGCCATAAATCTCTTGCAAATATCTTTATGCTCATTATAAAAGTCATTGGAAACATAAAAGCCATCATCCGGGATATTATAGCCGAGTGCGCTGAGATCTGCAACGAAGAGGTCTTCTTCCTTGAGCCCGGCTTGCAACAACTGATTATATTCATTGAAGCGCATTGCATTGGTCACGTCTATTGCATTGCTGGTAAAGAGGTTGATAGACCAATTGACGGGGACTATCTCCATATCGAGCTTCTCTTTGGCAAGAAAGATGCGCGAGATATAGTGAGACCCGCTGCACCAGAGTCCTATCTTTTTGCCATTAAAATCAGCGATGGAATTGATGCCCCGATTCTTCTTGCCGATGAGCAACTGAGAGCTATTTTGGGATACTTGCCCGATATTGACCACCCTTAGGCCGTCTTTATTCTCCATGATCCCGCTAATGAGGTCCATCTGAACGATATCGGTATTCTTGTTATAAAGAGTGCGAAAGACGAGGCTATCCGCTGCATGCGGCTGTAATCTGAGGTCTATGCCATATTGGGCATAAAAGCCCTTGTCAATCGCCATATAGATGCCGGCAAATTGAGCCTGAGGATGCCACTTTTGACGAAACCTGAGAACAAAGAGCTCATCATTGGGCACACCGCTCTCCGACTGTTCAAAATCAGAGACCTTTCCTTCCTGCTTTGAATTACAAGCCGGAAGTGAAAGCAGCAGTAGTGCAATCGCAAAGCAGATTGCAGTCATTCTCAAAAAGCGCATTTTTCACCTCAATAAAAAAGCTTACACATTAGTCCATTGATGCTACATTTTGGGACATTTTCTAATGTGTGCAAGGATTATATAGTGCGCTTTATTTGGCAACCTTAAAGTGATACTTTTGGCACTTTTGGCAGTGGATATATTTCCACTCTACTTGTCGTCGAGTTTATTCAGTAGATGAGAAACCGCGTAAGCTACGGGTATCTCGCCTTTTGCGACTTGTCTTCTGAGCTCCGGCAAATCTGCTTTGATCAACTCGTTGTGGAAGAATTTATCCAAGACAGCTTCTCCCAAGAGCTCCTCAAACCAATCTGCTGTCTGTTCTTTTCTTCTTTGTTCGAAGAAGCCGGAGTCATCGGTATTCTTTTTGAACTCCAATATCCTCTCCCAGATCAAGTCCAAACCGGTCTTCATCTTGGCAGAGCAAGTATGCGCCGTGGTATCCCAGCCTTTGGTGGCATTACGCAGATAGTGCAGCGCATTGTTATATTCCCGAGCCGCCGCTTCTGCGCGCAGAACGTTGTCGCCATCGGCTTTATTGACCACGATGAGATCGGCGAGTTCCATGATGCCCTTCTTGATTCCCTGCAATTCATCCCCCGCTCCCGCGATCTGCATGAGCAAGAAGAAATCCACCATGGAGCGCACAGTGGTCTCGCTCTGCCCCACGCCCACGGTTTCGATGAGGATGACGTCATATCCCGCAGCTTCGCAGAGGACAATGCTTTCGCGGGTCTTTCTTGCCACGCCGCCGAGGATGCCCGAACTGGGCGAAGGGCGGATGAAGCTCATCGGCTCTCGGGAAAGCTCTTCCATGCGCGTCTTATCTCCCAAGATGCTCCCACGTGAGAGCGTGGACGAAGGGTCGATCGCGAGCACCGCCACCTTTTTCCCTTGCCCGATGAGATACATGCCAAAGCTCTCGATGAAGCTGCTCTTGCCCACTCCCGGCACACCGGTGATGCCGATGCGCAGAGACTTTCCTGAATATGGCAGGAGCCTCCTAAGAAGCTCCTGCGCTATCTTAAAGTGTTTATCGGAATTACTCTCGGCGAGCGTGATAGCTCTCGACAGAAGGGTTCTATCGCCTTTGAGCACCCCTTCCATGAGGGCGTCAGTGTCCCAGCTGCGCTTATTGCGCTTTCTATGAGGCGCCTTAGGAGGCTCTTTGCTCACGACGACGGAACTGGCAAAAGCATCGCCGCCATCTTCAGGAGTCCATTCCGGTTTTCTCTTATTCATGTTCTTCGATCAATTGATTCAGAATCTCAGTAGCTGCATGCGGCAGATGAGTTCCCGGTCCAAAGATCGCTGCGGCGCCATGTTCATAGAGATATTCATAGTCCGCCTGCGGGATCACCCCGCCCACGATGATCATGATATCTTCTCTACCGAGCTTTTTGAGTTCTTCAACGAGCTGAGGCAGGAGCGTCTTATGACCCGCTGCGAGCGAACTCATACCGATGACATGAACGTCGTTTTCCACTGCCTGACGAGCCGTTTCTTCCGGAGTCTGGAACAGCGGACCCACGTCCACGTCAAAGCCCATATCAGCATAGGCTGTTGCAACCACTTTTGCACCACGATCGTGTCCATCTTGCCCCATTTTGGCAACGAGGATGCGCGGTCTGCGTCCTTCCAACTCACTGAATCTATCAGTCAGAGCGCGTACTTTTTCGATATCATCCATATTTGCATACTCACCGCTATAAACGTTACTGATTAATCTGATCTGCGCTTGATGGCGTCCGAAAGCTTTTTCCATGGCGTCCGAAATCTCGCCCAAGCTTGCTCTCTCCCGCGCGGCATCAATTGCCAATTCGAGGAGGTTTCCATTCTTGCTTTCTGCTGCTTTAGTGAGCGCATCCAGAGTTCTTTTCACTTTCTCTTCATTTCTGCCTTTTCTAAGCTGTTCGAGGCGAGCCAACTGCGCAACTCTAACCGCCGTGTTATCAACCTCAAGCGTCTCAATCGGCTCTTCTTTATCGAGGCGATATTTATTTACGCCCACGATTGCTTCCGCACCGCTATCGATGAGAGCTTGACGTCTGGCTGCAGCTTCTTCGATGCGCATCTTAGGCAGTCCGTTTTGGATTGCTTTTGCCATGCCGCCGAGGCCTTCCACTTCCGTGATATGTTCCCAAGCTCTGTGCATGAGGTCATTGGTGAGGGATTCCACGTAGTAGGAACCTGCCCAAGGATCGATGACTTTGCAGACACCGGTTTCGTGCTGGAGATAGAGCTGAGTATTGCGCGCGATGCGTGCCGAGAAGTCCGTAGGCAAGGCGATTGCCTCATCCAGAGAGTTCGTATGCAGGCTCTGCGTGTGCCCCATCGTAGCCGCCAAGCCTTCGATACAGGTTCGGGCAACGTTGTTATAGGGGTCTTGCTCGGTGAGACTCCAGCCCGAGGTCTGGGAGTGAGTTCTCAGCGCCATAGACTTAGGATTCTTAGGGTTAAAAGACTTAATAATCTTTGCCCAGAGCATCCTTGCGCTACGCAGCTTTGCCACTTCCATAAAATAGTTCATCCCCTCCGCCCAGAAGAAGGACAGACGAGGCGCAAACACATCAATATCAATGCCGGCATCAATTCCCGTGCGCACATATTCCAATCCGTCGGCAAGAGTGTAAGCCATTTCCAGATCAGCCGTTGCGCCCGCTTCATGCATATGATAGCCAGAGATGCTGATGCTATTGAAGCGCGGCATATTCTTCGAAGTATATTCAAAGATATCGGCGATGATGCGCATGGACGATTCCGGCGGATAGATATAGGTGTTTCTCACCATATATTCTTTGAGGATATCGTTTTGGATGGTGCCATTGAGCTGTTGCGGCTTCACGCCCTGCTCTTCGGCGGCAACGATATAGAAAGCCATGATCGGGATCACGGCGCCGTTCATCGTCATCGAAACGCTCATCTGATCCAGCGGAATCTTATCAAAGAGAATCTTCATATCGAGGATGCTATCCACCGCCACGCCGGCTTTGCCAACGTCGCCGATCACCCTGGGATGATCCGAGTCATAACCGCGATGAGTAGCGAGGTCAAAGGCAATCGAGAGCCCTTTTTGACCCATGGCAAGGTTGCGGCGATAGAAGGCATTGGATTCCTCAGCCGTGCTGAATCCCGCATATTGGCGGATCGTCCAAGGTCTTTGCACAAACATGCTGCCATAGGGTCCGCGCAGATATGGCGCTATCCCGCTGAGATAGTCCAAATGCTGCATATCTCTTAAGTCTTCAGCACGATATATCGCTTTCACATCGATCTTTTCATTGGTGCGCCAAATGTTTTTGACGTCCGTCTTGGAGGGATTTATCCCCGCTTTGGCAAAGTCAGGGCTGATTTTCGTAAAGTCTGTTTTCATTAGATCACCTCCATCTTTTTAGCGAGTTCATACAAGGTTTCATAGGCATTGGCGCGGATATGGATAAAGAAATCGATGCCGGATTCCTGATATTCGGCGACCTTATCCTTGGGATATCCCGCCAAAATCATGATTGCCGGCTTGACGCCCGCACAAAGCGGAGCTACAAGCTGCTCATAATTGTCATCGGTTGAGCAAATGCAGAAGGCATCCACCTTTGCGGCCTTTGCGGCGGCGACGGCTTCCTCGACTGTTTTGAAAGCCTTGTCTGAGATAATCTCAAAGCCGGCCATCTGGAAAAAGCCCAGCGAGAAATCTGCTCTCGCCTTATATTCGCCAACCTCGCCCATGTTCAAGAGCATGATCTTCGGAGCTTTAGCACTAACTTCTGCACGCAATTCTTCCACCTGAGCGAGCACTCTGAGGGGCTGGATGGGACCGCGATCGAGCTTGAAGGCACAATCTTGACAGCCACATTTATGCATCTTCAGAGGTTGCAGATACTTATCATCGGGATTGGCATACATATTCACGCCCACAAAGACATCACGGCGTTTGTTGACGGCATCGATGCGCGCCTTGGCGGTATCAGCCAAAATATCATGAATCATGCCGCTTTGCAGAGCCGCAATCATCCCGCCATTCGCCTCGATTTCTTGCATGAGTTTCCATGCCAGATCAGCCAATTGTGCAGTGATGCTTTCAATATAATAGCTTCCGCCGGCAGGGTCTGCGACCTTGGCGAAATTGGATTCTTCTTTGAGGATGAGCTGTTGATTGCGTGCCATCCTGCGCGAGAATTCGGTGTTTTTTGCCACCACATTGTCAAAAGGCGTGACCTCGAGGCTATCAACCCCGCCGATCACTCCGGAAAAGCTCTCCGTGGTGGTGCGCAACATATTCACATATAAGTCATATACGGACTTATTGAAGTCTGCCGTGCGTCCATGAATCCAGACCTTTTGCGAAAGTTCATTACCGCCAAAAGCCTTGATCATCTCTGCCCAAAGCAGACGAAAAGCTCTGATCTTGGCGATTTCCATAAAGAAATTTGAACCCAAGGAGAGTTTCACGCTGAAGAGCGGTGCTAAAGCATTGATATCTTTGCCATCTGCAACAAGCTTTTTGAGATAGCTGATTGCGCTTGCCAAGACCAGTGCAAGCTCCTGAACAGCGGATGCACCGGCGTTTTCATAGACGCTGCTATCGATCACAAATGCTTTGAATTTCGGAGCATGCTCAAGTCTTGCACTCACTTCGCCTTCAATTCTTTGCCACATTTCTTCAAGATTCAATGCCAAAGAACCTTGTCCGGCAAGCTCGCCAATGGGATCAAATCCAAGCGCACCTTGCAGTTCCGCGGCTGAAATCCCATGTTTTTTGAGATATTGCAAGAGGATGTCGAAGCTTTGAGGGCTGCTGATGCTACTCTGGATAAAGAGCGGCGCCGCATTGATATCAATCCCATCGAGCAAGGTTTCAAGCTCTTCCACGCTCTTGAACACAATCCCGTCACAACAAGCTGACATACAGAAGTTTATCATAGACAAGCCACGATTGAGCTCGTCTTTCAGGATTTTGTTTAGCTTGGTGAGGTCTTTTTCAGTTTGTTTCTGAGCGACATACCAGCCTTGGTCGATCAATTTCTGAGGATCATTGCCTCGAACGTAAGGCGCTTGACCGGGATCGCTCTTGGGAAAGTCGAGGTTTTGGATGTCTTCCTTGCGATAGATCGGCTCGAGCGTGATGCCCTCATAGGTGCGGGTTTTCATGAGCTTATCATAGTCCCCGCCTTTGAGAGATTCCACCACGAGCGCTTTCCATTCATCCCAATTGGGCGCAGGAAAATCCTTGAGTAAATTTAGGTTCATATCCACTTGGCTGAACTCCTTATATTCTTATTTAATTAGTGCTTGAACGGGCTTCATGCCCTGTGCAGAACCGCTCTCAATCGAGGTAAGAACAGCACCGCCGCCGGTGAAAAAGTAGTATTTTTCGTCGTTTTGAGCCTGAGCAAATATGCCCGGCAAATAGGTTCTAAAATCTTGGATCGTATCACCGCCGCCAAAGAGTTTCACGGCGTTTTTGTTTTGATCTATAAGCGAATACATCGCCATACTGCCTTCGGGGAAAAGCGTGCTGAAGCCCATCACGGCGTTCACAAAGAAGCTGCCCGCTTCGCTAAAGCACTTTACCACAGTCTCATCGCAGAACGACTCCGGCGCAGCGTCGAGGATATAGCCCATAGGCTTGCTATTATCCATCGCCCTGAGTTCTGAGATGTGTTTAACTTCCCAACTGCCTTCCTTGCGCTCTTCAATGCTTTGGCTCACAACCACATAGGGAAGCTCCAAAACCTTGGCGATATCGTCCTTGCTCTCGTCGATAAATCTCTGTGCCGCAGCGATGTCGTCCTCACCGATACCGGTGATGTTTAAGCCATATTTTGCAGCGAGATAGGCATTGTATATCACTCCGCCGAGAACGAGAGTCTTGGCTCCTTTGATCAGTGCGCTAAGCGGCCCGATCTTGGTGTCGAACTTGCTTCCTGCCACGACTGCGACTAAGGGCTGCTGCGGCGAAAAGACTTTTTCGAGATTCACGATCTCTTTTTCCATGAGCAAACCGGCATAGGCGGGCAGATATTTGGCGATGTGGAAGGTGCTCGCATGCGGTTGCCAGCTTCCAAAAGCATCGTTGATATAGACATCGGCATAGCTGGCAAGAGCTTTCGCAAAGATGTCGGCATTTTCGTCCTTTGCTTCCTCGCCCTTAAACCAGCGCGTATTGGGCAAATAGAGGTAATCGCACTTGCCGTTTTTCAGCGATTCCACCGCCTCAGCGAGGGGCGAAAGATCGGTGATGCCATATTCATCACCAGCCTTAAGATCAACGGCACAACCCTTTAGCTGAAGCTTTTGGTTGAGATAGTTCACGATGGCTAAAACGGAATCGTTGTCAGAGATGTTGATGGTTTTTGTGGCTTTGTCAAGAGGACGCCCGACGTGGGTCATCAAAATCGGCAAGCCACCTTTTTTGAAAACATGTAAAAGAGTGGGGATAGTCGCGTCAATGCGCATAGGGTCTTTGATTTTACCCTTTTTCACAACGTTGTGGTCAAAGCGGATCAGCACCACCTTTGCGTTGAGATCAGCGTCAAGCATGAGGGGTATGTTTTTCATTTCTGCTCCATTTATCTTATATTTTTTTACCTATTAAACTATGATTTCATGCTTATATAGTTTGTCTTTACGTCAAGAACTTTTTCATCTTATTGTGATATTCTTGTGTTCTGCCGAAACATTTTTATGTTAAATTTGTGATTAAGGCAGCCGGATCGCAGTTTTATTTAAGATATTTCTTACTGATCTCTTGCCCTTTTCCCACCCCTTCCCTATTGGGTTCTGGTCATGATATGGTCATGATATGGTCATGAGCATGAGCACATCATAAGCGAAACATAGGCTGAATGCAGTAAGGAAGGAATATGATAGAATAATTTGGGCAAAAAAATGCGTGGGGAGCACCGGGGAGGTGTCCCCACGTCTTTGGAGGGCATTCTATGTAGGGTCTGTAGATCTACGATGCTATTTTTAAATGCTGTGCAGGCTTGTCAAGGTAAATGTTTGAAAAGTTTCATTTTATCATTTCAAACTGTGGGGAAATTTCAACAGATGAGAAATTAGCATGCTGTAAGACTGTTGAATTCAAGGGACAAGATCATTATGTTTTATGCTCTTACAAATGCTTTGGAATTATTAATCTTCTTGTAAAGAATCACACATCCAATCCCGCCCCATATTCCTGTAGCCATTGAACCTGCTTCTGATAATCAGGCAATATCTTATCCACCTCATTCCAGAAGTCTTTACTGTGCCTTGTATGTTTGAAGTGTGCCAGCTCATGCACGATCAGATAATTAATCACGCTCACAGGTGCCATCATTATCTTCCAATTGAAATTGACCTTGGGTCTTTTAACTGAACATGAAGCCCATCTATTCTTCAGATCGATGACGGAGATTGCTTCAACATTAACCCCCATCATCTGCGCAAAACTTTGCACCCTTGGTTCTATAAACATCCTTCCCCGATAGCGATAGAACTCTTTGAACATATCCCTAAGTTTATCTTCGGAGCCTTCAGGTGCATAGAAATGCCTGCCCCTGAACTGGATACCTTCAACCTCATCGCTGTATTGTAGATAGTAATTTCTACCCAGATAGAGAAAAGACTGCCCATTAATCAGTTCCCGCTTTATTGCATTCTCATTCAGAAGAGCTCGCTTAGCCTGATATTTGTGTATCTTATACTCGTTCTTGCTGAGCAGGTTTTGCACCTCGACATCGCTTGTTCCAATTGGCACTATCACCGTAATAGAGCTATCCCTTTCGATGTAGATCGAGGCTGTCTTGCGTTTGCTGTGCCTTACCACAATCTTGTAATCGAGGCTCATGAACCCCTCACCTCAACCTCTCTTGTGTGTGCCAGACTGATCAGCTCCGCAGTCAGCTTAGCCGCAACTTCCTGCAGAGCTTCTATGCCACAATATTCAAGCTCGTCTCGGAGGTCTCCTTCTAATCGTCTGCGCTCATTAGGTTTCTGCCAGAAATTGGGTATTGATATTGATTCTTTGATTCTGGCATAGATGAATACTGATAATTTCGCAGCGACACTTGCTTCCTTGCTGTCCACAGCAATCCCAGCTTCCATCAGCATCAGATCAAAAAAAGGCATCACTGGGTTATCTACTAAGCCGACATCATCAGCTCTGCCTTTGCCAATATCTTCTCTCAGCTTAGTAAGTTCCTCGATGATCTTATCCCAGTGTTCTTTATGCGCATCAAGAATCTTCTGCAGCCGCTCATGGAACCCGGTATAAAGCGCAGGGTCTTTCTCCATATTCACCTTAATATGCCAACGGATGGCATGTTCCATCTCTGATGCCTTGGCTTTTCCTGTCTTGGCATGATCTCTTACATTTTTGGGAAAGTCGTCAGAAAGCAGCTTGATAGGTGCTATTTTGGGATTGATCCCTTCAGAAATCAGATACTTATCGATCAATTTGCGCACCTTAGCCCCTGCCCATTTTAGATCCATAGTAGGATCCTGATATCTGTTTCTCATGCGCATCATCAAATAACCAAGTCGCTTGGCGGGCACATAATACTCCCTCGCCATTGCCGCATTAAAGAGCAGTTCTAAGCTATCAAAGAAGGCTTTAAGAAATGTATCGAATTGAGCCCGAAATTTCACATCAGCACCCAATTGCAAACAGTCCTCTACCAATTCCCATTCCTCTTCATTATCTCCGATAGCCTGATGCAGAAAAGCCTCAATTCTGATTATTTTCTTATCTACAAATAGTTGAACCAGCCTTCTGAAGCGAGATTCCAATACCGGGATCTCTTGATCTAAGCCTCGAAAGTAAGCACTTAAGTCATTAAGTGCCTGCACATCAGTATCGGTGAAAATTGCCAGAGCTTCTTTCAGATGCGAAGCCACTCCAAAATAATCCACCAAGATACCATGTTCTTTCACGAATCCACTTTTCATCACTTTGGTGCGGTTCACCCTGGCAATAGCCTGCATTAGTCTATGCTCTCTTAGATTCTTATCAAGATACATGACTTGTTCGATCGGAGCATCAAAGCCCATTAAAAGCCGATCGCAAACGCAGAGGATGGCAACACCGCTTTCCGGTTTATTATAATCAAAATCTTTCTTGAAGCTCTCCACCGCGTCCATATCCTGAGCCTGTTTGCGTGCCATGGACACATAGCCTGGCTCATTGTTATCCATCATCGAAACCACAGTACAGATCTTGATGAACTTCATCTGTCTTAGCAGGTCATCGTCCCGCTCATCATCCGGTTTTGCTTCCTCAAACGAAATAAGCTGTTTTAGCGCGCTTTCCAGTTCATATTTATATCTGCATGCCGCAACGATAGAGCTTGCAACCACCTGCCCCTTTAGGCCATTTGGGAGGATTTCCTGCGTATAATGTTCAATTATGTCTTCTGAGATAGCTCTGATTCTCTCTTTAGATTCCAGATAAGCCATCTCTGTACCATAGCGTTTTTGTATCTCCAAACGCTCTTCTTCACTACGTTCTTTGAACATATCCTCAAACTCACGCTTGAACAGCTCTGCATCAATCAGCCTGTCCTGACTGGTTCTTCCGATATAGAGTATGTCCACGGTAGCTCTATCAGCCACTGCGTCATTCATCTTATATACATCGATGAAGCTGCCAAAACGTTCATGAGTTTTCTGTTTATGCCGTTCTGTGAGAAGCGGCGTGCCGGTAAAGGCGATCTTAACCGCATTCGGAAAAGCCAGGAAGAGGTTATCGCCCATCTCGCCACCCTGATCTTGATGTGCTTCGTCTATAAGCAATAGTATCCGTTCACTTGTATTCAGCTCCGGGAATTCTTCATATCTCGGCACAATCCCCGCAGCCAATAGTGATTCTGCAGACACTGATCCACTGATCAAAAATTTGTGCAGCATCACCATATTCAGATTTGAACTGGTGTTCTTCAGCTTATCCAGATCCCTTTTGTGCTCGATCAACGTGAGGCTTTCTCCGGTATAGGTCACGGTGTGCGAAAGCTGATCTTCCAAGTCCAATCGATCATTGACCATGATCACTTTGTAATCCTTCAGATCATCCGTATCCCGCAGTTTCTTGATCAGGAACACCATAGTCAGGGACTTCCCTGAGCCCTGGGTATGCCAGATAACTCCACTGCGTTCAAAGGGTGTCTTTCCGGTTCTGAGACGCTCAAGGATTTTCCCCACAGCCCGGTATTGCTGATACCTGCAGACGATCTTTACCTTCTCGCCTCTCTTGATCTCCATGTATAGGGTGAAGTTCTTCAAGATATCCAGCAGGATAGCTTTGTTCAGCATCCCATGAATCATCACTTCCTGGCGTTGTTCATCCGGTGATACGGAGATAGTTTTGTACTCCTCAGGGAAGATGTCCTTCCAGTTCAGATAGTGGTCAAACTCGCCTGTGATGGTGCCAAACCTGGCTTCATTGCCATGAGTGACAATGTTAAAGAGATTGCAATGGAAAAGCCGCTCTTCGCCTTCCTTGATGCCATAATCATCCACTCGCAGGTTTGCATAGCGGTTGATCTGGATAAATGCCTCACTCAAGGGCTGAGCCACATCCATATCTTTACATTCCACTACCACGATTGGCAAGCCATTGATGAACAGCACAATGTCCGGAATGATCGCAGCTCTGCTGGCTCCCGGGGTCTCAATCTTGAATTGGTTAATGGCGATATAGCTATTGCGCTCAGGATGGGTAAAATCAATCAACCGCACCGTGGGGTTTTGCTCCCCGGTCAGCGTATTCTGATCCACAGTTGTATTGCGGGTCAGAAGCTCATGCACTGCCTGATTTGCCTTAAGCAAGTCCATGCCGGGATGCATGGTCAGCTCGCTTAGCACCGCCTCAAGCTGTTTATCCGTCAGCCAGCTTCTGCCGTCTTCAGTCAGGTTGATTCGTTTCAG
>Ga0172382_10001827_pt1 | contig 36849 bp, 38 predicted proteins | sample Leawel138RmetaG_FD_122245 | JGI IMG/M metagenome (GOLD analysis project Ga0172382, IMG submission 122245) | Leachate microbial communities from a municipal landfill in Southern Ontario, Canada - Leachate well 138R metaG | ecosystem: Engineered > Solid waste > Landfill > Unclassified | place... | reverse complement strand
GATCTGATGCGGTACGGCGTCGTTTCGTGCGGTATTGATCAGGACACATACCACCAGCGACAGGCCTAAAGCACCCGCCACGAAACGCCAAAAGGAGGCTTCAGTCTTATTGCGCATCTAACGGCTCGGCTCAGGCGCCCGGGGAAGCGGTAGCGCCGCTTCCCCGGGTCGCTTGGAGCCGATTGTTAGGCTACAGGTCCTGCGTGAATACTCTAACCACGCCATTCTCCACCTTCCCGGCCCGGAGCTTCTTTTCGGCGATTGCCAGAAGGACACCCTGACTAGCTTCAAATTGCTTTACGGGCGCAGCCATCGTCAGGCTGGGATTTACATCCTGAAGCACCTCCATGCTGAATTTACACGCGACCGTTTGCCCGTCGACCTTCGCCCTGAATGAAATTCCGCCATCTTCCGCAGGAACGGCAGGCCCAACAAACTCAATTATCATTTTCTTCTCCTTCTGGACTTGATTGGTCTTAGGCCGATTCCAGCTTGAGCAGGATCTCCAATTTCTTTAGATAGGCAGCCATTGCCTTTGCATCCCGCGTTGGGACCGAACCATCGTTGTACAAGTACACGCGATCACCCGGCTCTTCGTCATGGCAAGACAGCTTCCTCAATGTGGCTGGCCCAAGCCCCTTGAGCTTGATCGAAACGGGGAACTCACTGTATGTAACCCATTCCGCCGTATTGAATCCGACGGGCTTATAGTTCCGGTTAAGCAGAACCCATGAGCCGTCACTTTGCTTCTCTATGCAGTACGGAAAATACACCGCCCGAATATTCTCAATTGCCACATCACTCTCCCTTATGGCCTAACTCGTTGTAGACAGCAAGCCTGCTGCGTATGCAGATGACTTGCCGGATAAGTCTGGAAAGCCGTCATGCTCATTCTTGATTGAAATCATCAACTTCCTTTCTATCCTGTACATACGTACACTGCATACACAGCAGGGAAAGTCATCATGCCCACCGACGACACACCAAACCAACCTTCCCGCTTGTTCGACCGACTGCGGGAACGCGTTCGCTACAAGCACTACAGCATACGAACTGAGCAAGCATACGTCCACTGGACGCGCATTTCGTCGGGCTTGCCGAAGCCTTCAACGGTGAGGGTGGATGGCCGGGCACGCCGGCCGGTTCATAGCGCGACCAGTCGCCGGTAGGCGCCGCCCTGGAAGACCAGGGGCGGGCGGGGGTCGCGGTCGAAGCGCACGACCTCGGAGATGAACACCAGATGGTCGCCGCCGTCATGGCGGGTGGTGTTGCGGCACTCGAAGCGGGCGCAGCAGCCCTTGAGCAGCGGCACGCTGTACAGGCCCTCGTCGGTGTCCAGCCCGGCAAACTTGTCGTCGGAGCGCGAGGCAAACAGCTGCGACACGTCCTGCTGGTCTTCGGCAAGGACATTCACCGAGTAATACTCGCAGGCTTCGAACACCGGCAGGCTGGGCAGGTGGCGGCTCATGCTCCACACGATCAGCGGGGGATCGAGCGATACCGAGTTGAACGAACTCACCGTCAGGCCGATCGGGTCGCCGTTGGGGGCACGCGTGGCGACCACGGCCACGCCGGTGGCGAACATGCCCAGCGCATCGCGAAAGGCGCGGGTGAATTCCTGATGGGTGATGGGGGCTTCTGACATGGGACGTGGAACCTCTTGTCGACCGCACTTTTCATGCAGCGATCTGTTGTAAACATGGTGTAATCCGCGATTATCACCGCTAAAACAAAAGCCGTCGACCGCCCATGCCCGCCCCCGCCTTCCCCTTTGCCCACACGCTGATCGAGTGGCACCGCACGCACGGCCGTCACGACCTGCCCTGGCAACGCAGCCGCGACCCTTACCGCATCTGGCTGTCCGAGATCATGCTGCAGCAGACCCAGGTGGACACCGTGATGCCTTACTACGCACGCTTTCTTGCGCGCTTTCCCGATCTGCCGGCGCTGGCTGCGGCCGATGTGGATGAGGTGCTGGGCCTGTGGAGCGGGCTGGGCTATTACGCACGGGCGCGCAACCTGCACAAGGCCGCGCAAAGGGTGATGGACGAGCACGCGGGCCGCTTTCCCGAAAGCGCGGCGCAGATCGCCGGGCTGCCCGGCATTGGCCGCTCCACTGCGGCGGCCATTGCGGCGTTTGCCTTCGATGAGCGCGGGGCGATTCTCGACGGCAATGTGAAGCGGGTGTTGTGCCGGGTGTTCGGCATCGAAGGATTTCCGGGCGACAAGGCGGTGGAAAACCGGCTGTGGGCACTCGCCGGGTCGCTGCTGCCGGAACGGGACATGGCCACCTACACCCAGGCACAGATGGACTTTGGCGCCACCCTGTGCACCCGCGCCCGCCCGGCCTGCCCGCGCTGCCCGCTTGCCGAACACTGCATTGCCCGCCGGGACGACCGGGTGCGCGAGCTGCCCACGCCCCGGCCGCGCAAGGCACGGCCACACCGGGAGGTGCGGGTTGCGGTGATCCGCCGGCAGAACCGCATCCTGCTCGAGAAGCGCCCGCCCAGCGGCCTCTGGGGCGGCCTGCTGACCCTGCCCGAGTTGCCAGAGCTGCCCGAGTTGCCTGAATTGCCGGGGGCGCAGGCGTCGGCCAGCGCCACCGGGGCAACGCTGGCCGACTGGCTGATGCAGCACTACGGGCTGCCCCTGCAACAGGCCCGCCCGCTGCCGCCCGAGGCCCATGCCTTCACCCATTTCACGCTGGACCTGCACCCGGTGCTGCTCGACCTCGCCCCGCAGGATGGCCCGCAGGCACGCCCGCTGGGCGCACACGAGGCCGGCAGTGCTCAATGGGTGAGCCTGGACGCGCTCGCCGGGGCAGCCCTGCCGGCGCCGGTGCGGCGCATCCTCGACAGCCTGCAACGCCCCTCGCTGTTCTGAACGCGGGCGCGGCGCACGCTCAGGGCTTGCGCCCCACGCCGTGCTGGGCCAGATAGCTGCGGATGATCTCGACCCGCGACAGCGGATCGTCCAGCTCCAGCAGGGCCTGCCGTGCCTTGAGCGGAATCGGCAGCACGCTGGCCAGCCGCATGCCCACCCAGCCGGCATCGTCCATGCGGTAGGGCGGCGGAAAATGCGCCTCGCCCGCATCCTCGATGACGGCCGACAGCAGCGCCACCAGCCCCGCAAAGCTTGCCGGCAGGCGCTGCTCGGGCAGTTCGGGCAACCATTCGACCGTGGCATTCAGCAGGCCGTCCTCACCTGCCTCCATCTGCAGGATGCGGTAACGTCGCTCGCCCTGGGTGACGATGTTGAGCAGCCCGGGCTGGTCCATGTCCCACTCGACGATGCGCGCACTGACCCCCACCAGATGCGGCACCGCCGGCTGGCCCACTTCATTGCCCTGGGCAATCAGATTCACGCCGAACACCGACTGCTCGCGCAGACAGCGCGCCACCATGTCCATGTAACGCGCCTCGAACACCCGCAAGGGCAGCGTGCCACCGGGAAACAGCACGGTCTGCAGCGGGAAGATGGGCAGCACCGCGCTGTCGGGCGGGCCGGGAAGGTGCTCACGCTTCATCGGTCGGCTCCTCGCCCCAGCGCGACATCAGCGCGTGCGGCACATTGAGCTGGTCGAGGATGCGCGCGACCACGAAGTCGACCATGCCGGACACGGTCTGCGGATGGGTATAGAAGCCCGGGCTGGGCGGCAGGATCACCACCCCCAGGCGGGCCAGCTTGAGCATGTTCTCCAGATGCAGGGCGGAAAACGGGGTTTCGCGTGGCACCAGCACCAGTTGCCGTCGCTCCTTGATGGCCACATCGGCGGCCCGTTCGATGAGGTTCTGCGACAGCCCCGCCGCAATCGCCGCCAGCGTGCCCATGGTGCAGGGGCACACCACCATCGCGTCGGCGGGGTTGGAGCCGGAGGCCAGCGGCGCAAACCACTCTTCGCGCCCGAACACGCGCAACTGCCCGGCTGCGGCCTGAAAGCGCTCGCTCAGCGCCGCCTCCACCCCGGCCGGCCGGGACGGCAGCTCCAGCCCCATTTCCTGCCGGGCGACGATCTGTGCCACCTGGGAGTACAGCAACCACACCTGCACGCCTGCCGCGAGCAGGCACTCCACCAGCCGCAGGCCGTAAGGCATGCCCGAAGCCCCGGTGAAGGCCACCGCCACGGTGCGCGGCACGGGCCGGTCATGGCGCGCAAGCCGCAGCCCGGCCGGAACACTGTCGCAGTCGTCGCGGGCGCCTCGTTGGTCGCGCTCAACCCGGCCCTTTTTTAATTGACTGACGTCCGCTCGCCCTGAGCTTGTCGAAGGGTCTTGGGCTTCGACACGCTCAGGGCGAACGGAAACAGCATGCTCAAGGGCTGGGTCAATAATGTGGCTGTTGTCGCTGGATGGGGGGTCGCTGTGCATGCCGCTCCTGTGGGGATGTTTCAGTCCAGATAATCGGTGAGCACCACCCAGCGGCCATCGCGAATCTGCGCCAGCCGGCCCTTGCGGTTGCCCAGGTGATCCTCAGGACTGAAACGATACGCTGGCCCGCCAAAAATGTCGCCCTCCACATGCAGGGCTTCCATCGCCGACACGAAACCCTCGACCGTCAGCCCGGGGCCGGCAGCCTCGGCGGCGCGCACGAACAGGTCGGCGATCGTGTAGCCCATCGCGCTCCACACATTCGGCGCGATCCCGAAGCGCGTCCGGTAACGCTCGATCCACCCGGCCAGCTCGGGGCTGGCCCCCTCCGCGTAGGGGTGTGGCAGCACGGTCACGCCATACAGCCCCTCCACCGCAGCGCCACCCAGCTCGTGGGTCTGTGCCGAATAGCCGGAGGCGGTCACCAGCATGTCCACCGTCCAGCCCAGCTTGCGTGCTTCGCTCACCGCCGCAACCGTCTCGCGCACCACCGTGGCCAGGATGACCAGATCGCATTCGGCCGCACGCAGCCGCGCCACCTGGCTGGACAGGTCGGTGGCGCCGCGCTTGTAGCTGGTGCGCTCGGCCAGCGCCTGACCCAGCTGCTGCAGACCCTGCTCCACGCCCTTCATCACCTCCAGCCCGTAGTCGTCGTCCTGATACAGCAGGCAGGCACGCCGATAAGCGCCCTGCGTCATCATGTGCCGGGTGGCGGCACTCATGTAGTCCTGATAAGGCGCAAACATCTGGAACTTGAGCGGATGCAGCGGCGTGTAGGTGGACGCGTGCGGAGAGAACGGGAACAGGTGCGGACGCCCGGCCTCCACCACAATCGGCATGGTCGCCATCACCACCGGCGTGCCCATGTTGGCCAGAAAGGCGAACACCTGGTCGCGCTGCACCAGCTTGCGGGTGGCCAGCACGGCCTTGCGCGGGTCATAGGCGGCGTCCTCCACCGCCAGCCGCACAGTGCGGCCGTGCACGCCCCCGGCGGCGTTCTGCTCTTCGAAGCGCAGCAGCATGCCGTCGCGCACCGGGGCGCCCAGCATCGCGATCGGGCCGGACAAGTCCTGCACGCTGCCCACCACGATCTCGCGCTCGCTCACGCCGGGCACCTGCGCCTGCGCCGCTGCGGCCATCGCAGCACAGACTGCAAACACGCTGCACACCCGGGACAGGAGGCGGCCGCCACGATGGCGAACCGCATGGGAATGACTGAAAAAATGCATGACGAACCATCCGGAAAATTCAGGGAGCGGCGATTATCGCCAGCCCCCGGCCGTCGGGCCATCGGGCAATCCCTGATATTTTCCCGGCCGGATCAGCTCCGCCCGGCGGCGATGCCCTGTGGCCGGAACAGGATCACCGCCACCACCACCACACCGAACAGCATCGCCTCCAGCCCGGCCGAACGCGCCAACTCGGCCGGCAAGGCATCGCGCGCGAGCGCAATCGCCTGCGGAATTGCGACGATCACCAGTGCGCCCCACAACGCCCCGGACAAATGCCGCACGCCCCCGATGAAAGCCAGCATCAGCAGCTCGAAGGACAGGAACAGGCCAAACTGCTCAGGGCTGATGAAACCGATCCAGTGCGCATACAGCGCCCCCGCCAGCCCGGACAGCCCGCCCCCCAGCACAAAGGCGCGCGATTTCGCCTGTTGCGGATCGACCCCGCAGGCCGCAGCGGCCGACTCATCCTCGCGCACCGCCCGCCAGGCCCGGCCAATGCGTGCCCCGCACCAGCGCCGGCAGGCCCACCAGGCCAGCGCCAGCGCCAGCGCCGACACCAGAAACTGCCCGGAAGGCGTGCTGGCCTGCCAGCCGGGCAACGCAAAGGAAGGCACGGCCAAACCGGCCGACCCCCGCGTCAGCCCTTCCGCACGCACCAGCCCTTCCTCCACAATCAGCGCAAAGGCCAGCGTGCTCATTGCAAAATACAACCCGCCCAGCCGTCGCGCCGGCAACGCCGCCACCCAGCCACCGAGCGCCCCCAGCGCCACCGCGCAGGGCAAGGCCAGCACGGCCGGCACGCCCCGCTGCACGAGCAGGGTCTGCGCATAGGCGCCCAACGCCAGCAAGGCCCCCTGCCCCAGCGAGATCTGCCCGCACTGCCCGACGATCAGCACCACCCCCAGGCCAGCGATCGCATACGTCGCCACAAAGGCCGCCTGCCCGAGCAGATGATCGCCGCCCCAGACGGACAGCAGCACCGCCAGCACGCCCAGCCCCCACCCCGGCCACGTACCCTGCAAACGTGTGGCCCTCATGCCCGCCTCCGCACGCCCAGCCCCTGCGGAAACAGCAGCAGCGCCCCCAGCAACAGCACATAGGGCACCACATCCTTCACCCCCTCGGGCAGCAACAGCCCGGCCAGCGCCTCGACCACGCCCAGGAACACCCCGGCCAGCAGGGCGCCGGGCAGGCTGGTCATGCCCCCCAGCACCGCCGCCGGAAAGGCCTTCAGCGCAATCAGGCCCATGTTGATGTGAATGAAGGTGATCGGCGCCAGCAACAGCCCGGCCACGGCCGCCAGTGCCGCCCCGATGGCCCAGGCCAGCGTGTGCATGCTGGCCACCGGCACCCCCAGCAGACCGGCCACACGGGCGTTCTCGGAGCAGGCACGCAGCGCCAGGCCGGCGCGGGTGTGGCGGAAAAACACTGTCAGCAACCCTGCCAGCAGCGCCGTGGCCAGCACCACCACCGCATGCTCGGCCGCCACGCTCAACGGTCCCAGCGACAACACCTGGCCGGCAAACGGCCACTCCAGCCGATGCATGCTCTGACTGGCCGCTGGCACGGTGGTGACCCCGCCGCGCAGGATCATGCCCAGCCCGAAGGTGAGCAGCACGACGGTGAGATGCGGCTGGCCGATGGCCCGGCGCAACACGCCGCGCTCCAGCACGGCGCCGAACAGCGCCATCAGGCCCACCCCCGCCAGCGCCGCCAGCCACAACGGCCAGCCCAGCCCCGCATCCAGCGCCAGCACAGTAAAGGCCCCGAGCATCAACAACTCGCCCTGCATGAAGCTCACCGCTTCGGTGGCCTTGTAGATGAGCACGAAGGACAGCGCCACCAGCCCATACACACAGCCGGTGGCCAGGCCACTGGCCAGCACCTGCGGGAGCGCGGAAGAGAAAGCAATTGACACGAGCGACATGGGGCGCAAGCATAGCCGATAGGCGGTTTACGCCCATCGGGCAATCCCTGATTTATTCACCCGGCCCTTGAGCATGCTGTTTCCGTTCGCCCTGAGCGTGTCGAAGGGCGCTGCCGGGACGGGGCTTCGACAGGGGCAGCCCGGTGCCCCATCCGGACCCTTCTGCGCAATCGGGCTTTCACATCGGAAACTGGGCGCACATAATGAAAACGTCGTCGCAACCGATGATTTCAGGACAGGAACATGAGCACCGATCTCACCCGCAACCCGGACGACATCCCCTCCGGGGAGACGGATTACGGCACCCAGCTGGAGCAGACACTGGCGCGCGAGCGCAGCATGCTGCGCGTGCTGATCGACACCCTGCCCGACCCCGTCTGGTTCAAGGACATGCAGGGCACCTACCTGGCGTGCAACCGGCGTTTCGAGCAGTTTCTCGGCCGCCCGGCCGAGCACATCGTCGGGCAGACCGACTACGCCCTGATGCACCGCGAACAGGCCGACTTCTTCCGCCATCACGACCGTCTCGCCCTTGAAAGGGACGCACCCTCGATCAACGAGGAAGAAGTGGTGTTCGCCAGCGACGGGCACAGGGAGATTCTCGAAACCATCAAGGCGCCGGTGCGCGACGAACACGGCCGGCTGCAGGGCGTGCTCGGCATTGGCCGGAACATCACCCGGCGCCGGCAGACCGAATCGATGCCACCGCAGAGCCGCTGATCGACCAGGCACAGCACCTGCAGGTTTCGGCCAGCCTCGGGGTGAGTTTTTACCCCCAGGCCGAACCGATGGACGCCGACCAACTGCTGCGTCAGGCCGACCAGGCGATGTACCAGGCCAAGCTCTCCGGCAAGAACCGCTACCACCTGTTCGATGCGGCGCAGGACCGTGCCGTGCGGGGCCGGCATGAACGCCTTGACCGTATCCACCATGGCCTGCGGCAAGGGGAGTTTGTGCTGCACTACCAGCCCAAGGTCAACATGCGCGAAGGGCGGGTGGTCGGTGTCGAAGCGCTGGTGCGCTGGCAGCATCCCGCACTCGGCCTGCTGACGCCGGACGCCTTCCTGCCCACGCTGGAGCATCACCGCCTGATGGTCGAACTCGGCGACTGGGTGATCGATACGGCACTGGCGCAGATCGCCCACTGGCGACAGGCCGGGCTGGCGCTGCCGGTGAGTGTGAACCTCGACGCGATGCAGCTCGATTGCCCGGACTTCATCGACAAGCTGCGTGCCGCCCTCGCCCGCCAGCCCCTGGTACGCCCCGGCGACCTTGAGCTGGAAGTGCTCGAATCGAGTGCGCTGAACGACATCGCCTGGGTGTGGGCCCTGCACCGTTATCTGGTCGATGAGCTGAGCTGCCCGCCCCCGCTCGACCAGCATCAGTGCAATTTCGGCCAATGGCTGGACCGCACCCCGCTTTCGGCCACCCCCTTGTACCGGCGCATCGTCTCGCTGCATCAAGACATCCACCACCAGGCCGAAGCCCTGCTGGCCCTCAAGCAGGCGGGGCAAAGCGCCGAAGCCCTGGCCCGCTTCGGCGAGCTCGAAGACACCCGCAATGCGCTGCTCGAAGTGCTGCAGGAGCTGGCCCGCCCCACCGGCAGCACCGCGCGCACCCTCCCCGGCTGAGTGGCCGGGTCATTGCGGTTTTCACCAGCATGCAAACGATTGGCGCGGTGCTATGCTGCCGGCCATGAACATCGCACCCATTCACATCGACACCTTGCTGTACGGCATCGGGATTGCCGCCGTCGCGGTGAACGCCGCCTCGGGCGTGCTGGAGGCCGGACGCCGGCCCTTCGACCTGTTTGGCATGATCGTGGTTGCGCTGGTTGCGGCCCTGGGGGGCGGCTCCCTGCGCGACGTCCTGCTCGACCGCACCGTGTTCTGGATTGCCGACCAGAGCTATCTGATCGCCGCAATCGTCGCCGGGCTGCTCACCTTCACCGTGGTGCGCGTGCTGCGCCTGCCGGCGCGGCTGTTCGTGCTGCCCGATGCGGTTGGCCTGGCCCTGTTTACCGTGAGCGGCACCCAGGCCGCGATGGCGCTCGGAGCGCCCTGGCTGGTGGCCAGCCTGATGGGGGTGATCACCGGGGTGTTCGGCGGCATCCTGCGCGACGTGCTGTGCAATCAGGTGCCACTGGTGTTTTCCAGCGAACTGTACGCCACCGCCTCATGGGCCGGGGCCCTGCTGCTGGTCGGGCTGGTGAGCTGGGGCGTGCCCACCGGCTGGGCGGCCCTGGCCGGCGGTGCGAGCGTGCTGGTGATTCGCATGGGCGCGATCTTCTTTGGCTGGCGGCTGCCGGTGTTCATCGCCCGCCCCTGAGCCATTGAGACATGCCGCGCGGCGGCCCCCGCTCCGGGCGGGCGGCTCAGCGCTTGCGGTGGCGGGCAATCCAGGCTTCGGAGTCTTCCGGCCGGCCGTACAGGTAACCCTGATGGATGATGTCGGCACGCTCGTTCAGGAAGCGGGCCTGCTCCTGGGTTTCCACCCCTTCGGCCACCACCTGCAGGTGCATGTGGTTGGCCACCGCGATGATGGTCTCCACCAGCGCAGCGTCGCTCGGATCGCGTGGTGCATCCTGCACGAAGGCGCGATCGATCTTCAGTTCATGAATCGGCAGACGCTTCAGATACGCCAGCGATGAGTAGCCGGTACCGAAATCGTCCACCGAGAAATGCAGCCCCAGCTCGGCCAGCTCGGTCATCTTCGCCACCACATCGTTGATGTCGTCGATGACCAGGCCTTCGGTCACTTCCAGGGTCAGCTGGGTGGGATCGGCCCCGGTGCTGGCCAGCAACTGCCTGAGCCAGGGTACGAAGTTCTGCTGCCTGAAATGGCGCGGACTCAGGTTCACCGACAGCCTCAGCGGGTTGCCGGCCATGTCCTCGCGGGCCATCAACCGGCAGGCTTCGCCCAGCACCCAGGCACCGATGTCGACGATCAGGTCGGACTCTTCCGCAATCGGAATGAACACGCTGGGCGGCACCAGCCCCCGGCTCGGGTGCTGCCAGCGCACCAGCGCCTCGGCCCCCACCAGCTCACCGCGCGCATTCACCTGCGACTGCAGGTGCAGCCGCAATCCGCCACCCGGAATCGCCTCGCGCAGCTCGCGCTCGATCAGGAAGGTCTGCTCGGCCGACTCGCCCATGCTGCTCTCGAACAGCGCGGTCTGGTTGCCCCCTGCATTCTTGGCCCGGTGCAGCGCGGTATCGGCACGGCGCAACACCGAGCCGGGCTCCTCGCCGGCCAGCTCAGGGAACAGCGTGACCCCCACGCTCACCGTCAGGCTGAAGGCCTCGCCGTCGATCAGGAACGGCGTCTTCACCTCGGCATGCACCTTCTCGGCCACCGACAGGGCCTGCTGCTGGCCCCGGGTCACCCGGCGCTCGGCCAGCGGCAGCAGGATGGCGAACTCGTCCGCCGCCAGCCGCGCCAGCACATCCCCTTCCCGCAACAGGCCCTGCAGGCGGGCCGCCAGCGCACGCAGCATTGCATCGCCGAGATCGTGCCCACGCGCATCGTTGATCAGCTTGAAGCGGTCGACGTTGAGCAGGACCAGCGCATCCTGCCGGTTTGGATCGAGTTCCGGGCCAAGACGGCGATTCAGCCGGTCGAGCAGATAGGCCCGGTTGGGCAGGCTGGTCAGCTCATCGAAGAAAGCCAGCCGGTGAATGCGCTGCTCGCTCTGGCGCTTCTCGGTGATGTCTTCCTTGATCGCCAGGTAGTGGGTGATGCGCCCCTGCGGATCGCGCACCGGGGTGATGGTGGCCGCCTCGATGTATTCGGTGCCGTTCTTGCGCCGGTTGATGATGTCGCCGCGCCAGGTCTGACCCGATTGCAGGGTGGACCACAGGCTGCGGTAGGTTTCGGGCGGCGTCTTGCCCGAACGCAGCAGGCTCGGGTTCTGGCCGATGAGCTCCTCACGGCGAAAGCCGGTATTGGTCACGCAGTATTCGTTCACATACTCGATGCGGGCTTCCAGATCGGTGATGACCACGCTCACCGGGCTCTGGTCTACCGCCAGGGACAGCTTGCGCACCGTGGCATCGGCCTGTTCGCGTTCCTGCATTTCGCGCTTGAGCGCCCGGACGGCCTCGCGCCGGCGCTTCACCATCAGCAGCAACCCGGCAATCACGATGCTCTGCAGGATCAGCGCGCCCCACATGAAGCGCCGGCGATGCTCCTCGCTGAGCACCAGCATGCGGGTGCGGTGTTCGACCAGTTCTTCCAGCCGTGCCCGGTACTCGCGCGACGCATCGTCGGACAGGCTGCGACCGCCCACGTCATGGATGATGGACAGCAGCGGACGCTGGCCCGAGGGCAGCAGCACCGGCGAGCTGAACACCTCCACGGTGCGCACGCTGCCATCGGCCACATAGTGCGGGAACACGAAGTAATTGCGCCCCTCGCGCCCGGCCAGCCGGCGCTCGGCTTCCACCTCCTCGGGGCGGAGCGCGTTGAGGTCATCCACCCGGGTGCGCTTCAGGGTTTCGATGGGGCGGCCATAAAACTCGGCTGCGGCACGGTTGGCATCGACGATCCGGCCGGTTTCCGGCTCGATCAGCAGCATCACCACCTTGTGATCGAGCAATATGGAGGACAGCGGGTTCTCAACCGAGCTCGGCGTTTCGCCCCGCACGCTTGCGATGGACCACAGTGCGGCAGCGATCAGGGCCACCAGCGCGCCCATCCATCGCAAGGACAATCCGGTTGGATTCACTGCAGATCTCCGTGTAGAAAGCGGGAACAGGGCACCGGCCCCGCTCCATGGCACCGGGTACACCCATCACGGCACGGGAGGCAGTATCGCATTACCCATTTTGAGCGTGCAAGCGTTGACGCCCGGCCCCTCTCCGGTATTTCCCCGGTACCGCCCCGGCACACCTCCAGCAGAAACCCGGCAGCGCACGCCTCAGTCGCGATTGATGCGGAACACAACCGACCGGGCGGTCAGGCCTTGTACCGACAAGGCCTCCACGCTCATGCGCCCTGCAACCGGCCAGTCCTGCCACTGCAGCCACAGCGGCGGCGCCTCCGATGCGGCGGGGGCGGGCGTGTCGCCCGACGCTCCCGGGGACGGTTGCAGGTAACGATCCAGCGACAGGCGATCGACCTGCATGTCCAGCTGCAGGCGGTGCGCCTGCCGTGCATCGTGCGCCAGTTGCAGGCGAAAGCCGCTGTCGTCGAAACGTCCGGAAAACTCGCCCTGCACCACGCCCTGCGATCCATCGAGCGCCAGCCCGCCCCGCGCCGTCAGGCTGAACGCCTGGGGCAGCCATGCGGGATGCGCGAGCTCCAGCGCCACGCCAAGCTCGGGCACGCGCCAGCGCTGTGCGCCATCCGCTTCCCGCTGTGACGCCAGCTGCGCCAGATCCAGCGCCAGGCGGGCCATCAGGGCCTGCTGCGCCTGACGAACTGCCAGTTCCAGCGACAAACCCGCGAGCCGCACATCCTGCGCCGTGTGCCAGTGGGCCTGCTCCAGCGTGAGCCGCCACGCCTCCAGCGACACATCGCCCAACGCCCCCCCAAGCTGCAGACGCAACGCACGCACCGCCACGCCCTGCGACTGCATGATCCGGTCCAGCTCGAGCCCGGCATCCAGCTGCCAGTCGAGCCGCAGCATGGGCGGCCCGGCCTGCTCCGCTGCGACCGGCCAGTCGAGCGCGGCCAGGCCCTGCACCAGCCCGCGCCCGGACACCTGCAGCGTGCCGGTCGCGCGCACGCGGCCCCACGACTCCCCTGGCGGCCAGTCCAGCACCAGTTCGGACACCCGCAGTTCGGTACTCAGGCCGGACGCCGCATCCTCCAGAAACACCCGGGCGTCGGCAATGTGCAGCGGACCGGACAGGCGACCGCTGCGCAGCCATGACAGGAGCGCCCCATCCTGTTCATCCGCTGCCTCCGGTCCGTCTTCCGGCGAGCGCCCCAGCGGCCACGCCCCCGCATGCCAGCGCCCCGTGGCATCGCGCCCGAGCCGCACGGTGAGGCCGCTCAGCTCGAACCCGGACAACTGCGGCAACGGCGCCTGTGCGGACGGCCCGGCCTGCCAGGCCTCCACCCACGTACGCACCGTCCCGGGGAGCAGCCCATCGCGGCCAGCGCCTCCCAGCTCACGATCCTGCAGCATCAGCCCGGCCCCTCCCGCCAACAGTGCCAGGAAGAACAGCACCCACCACAGCCGCCGGCTCATCGGGTGCTGCCCTCCGCCGGTGCCGCCGGCAAGTACAGGCTGAACACACTGCCCCGGCCCGGCTCGCTGTCCAGCCCGACCCGGCCACCATGCCGCTCGGCCACCGTCCTGACCATCAGCAGCCCGAGCCCGATGCCGTCGATCGAGCGATTGGCCTCGTCCTGCACCCGGGCGAAACGCTGGAACAGCCGGGCCTGCTGCGCAGGCGCAATGCCCGGACCGTTGTCACGCACACGCACCGCCCACTGCTGCCCGTCGCCCTCCAGCGTCAGGTCGATTTCGCCCCCCTTCGGGGTGTACTTCACCGCATTGCCGAGCAGATTCACCAGCGCCCGGCGCAGCAACTCCGCATCGCCGCGCACAAAACACGCCACCTCCTCGCCCTGTACCATCGGCAGATCGGTCTTGTAGCCAATACGCTGCTCGCGGGCATTCGCCTGCGCCCAGATTTCGTCCAAGGCTTCCTGCGCCACCAGTTCCAGGGACACGTCCACAAAACCGGCCGGATCGGCATTCTCCGCCCGTGCCAGACGCAGCAGGTTGTCGGCCATGTTCAGCGCCGAGCGGGCATGCCGCTCGATGCGCACCCGCAGGCCATCCTGTGCGCCCGCATCCTCCCCATGCCGTCCCTGGTCCCGCCCCCCGCAGCCAGGGCGTGCGTCTGCATCGCTCTGCAACACCGTGAGGATGGAGGCCAGCGGGGCACGCAGGTCATGCGACAGAAAATGCATGGTCTGCTCGCGGCTGCGCTGCAGGTCGCGCTGCTGGCGTGCGGCCCGCTGAATCACCTCGATGCGCTCGACGAGGGGATCGGGCGCGCCCCGCCCCGCCCCGGTCGATTCAGGTGCCGCACCGAGCTTGCGCAGGGCATCGAGCTCACGTTCGAAATAATGGAAACTCGCCTCCAGCCGTCGCCAGCTCCACAGCGGATAGGCCAGCAGGCAGGCCGCGACGCCCGGGGCGACGGCCAGCCACAGACCGGCCAGATGCATCAGCAGTGCGCTGCTCGCCAGCAACGTCAGCAACATGCCAAAGGTTGCGAGCATCGCTGCTCCCGGCCGGCAGCGCAGCAGCAGCACCATCAGCACGAGCACCGCCGCCAGATTCACCCCGCTGGCGAGGGACGCGGGCACGGCGCGGATTTCCGCGCCCCGGCGCAGCGCATCGAATACCGTGGCGTGAATCTCCACCCCGGGCATCAACCCACCGTGGCCGGAGGTGGGCGAAGGCACCATGTCGCCCATGCCCACCGCCGACGTGCCCACAAACACCACCGCGCCGTCGAGCAGGCCCTCGGGCACGTCCCCGCGCAGCACATCCACATAGGACACATGGCGATAGGTGCCGGGCGGTCCGGCAAAGGGAATGCGGAACCAGTCCGCCCGCTGCCAGCCCGCGCCCGCCGACCGTTGCGGCGGCGGGTAATCGGCGGCACGCTCGGGCAGGACCAGCGAGAGCGCGGCCAGCGCCAGCTGCGGGTGCGTGGGCCGGTTCATGCCTTCCCACAGGTACAGGCTGCGGGCGATGCCGTCCGGATCGAGCTCGATATGGATGTGCCCCAGCGCGGCGGCCGCCGACCTGAAGGCCTCTGTCGGCAGCGCCTCGCCATCGCTGCGCGCCGCGTGCAGGCCGTGGGTGACCGGCAGCACCACCGCGCCATGCGCCCGCATCGCGGCAGCCAGCGCGGCATCGGCGGCGGCCGAGGACTGCTCGTGCAGGATCACGTCGAACACCACCACCGCCGCCCCCTGCGCCTGCAGCCGTTCGAGCAGCGCTGCATGCACGGCGCGGCTCCACGGCCAGCGACCGACTTCGGACAGGCTGCGGTCGTCGATCGCCACCACGATCACATCGCGGGCGGGTTCGGTCGCCGCCAGATTGAGCAGGCTGTCATACACCAGGGTGTCGAAGCGCCACAACCACTGCTGCTGGCCGGCGAACACCGCCAGCAAGCCCGCCAGCAGCGTCACCGTCAGCCATTCGACCAGGGTCTTGCGACGCACCGGGCGTGCCCGTTACAAAATCAGCAGGGGCGCGAGCAGCATCCACCATGGCCGCGAAGACGGCACCACCACCCGCTGCACACCGCTCCACGGGCTGACATAGCCATCTGCGTCAATCGCGCGGATACGCATGAAGTAGGTATCCGGCGCCGGGCGCTCGAGCACCAACTCGGGTTCGCTCAGCCGCCCTTCTGCCAGCAAGCGGGCAAACAGCGCATCCTGCGCGAACTGGTAATCGAACTGCTGGCCCGCCTCGCCGGCCCAGCGGAACAGCAGGCGGTGTTCATCGAGCAGGCGGGTTTCGCCCACTGCCATCTCGGGGCGCACCACGAAAGGCACCGGCACCGACCACGGCCCGCGTTCGCCATTGGCCCGGACACTGGCCACACGCCAGACATGCTCGCCTGCGCCCAGGCGGACGGCCACCGCACTGTCCTCCGTCTCGCCCCGGTGACGCCACGCACCGGTGGCCATGGCGCGGGCAAAGTCGCCCTCATCGCGCCCCTGCACCACCTCGAACACATAGGACTGCGCCTCGGGCGCCTGCGTCCAGGTGAAGTACATGCGGCCTTCGGGCAGCTTCTGCCCGGCATGCGGTTGCGAGATGAAGGGCGGTTCGGGGCGTGCCTTGAGGGTGACGATCTTCTCGGCTTCGAAGCCTTCCAGGCCGTTTTCATCCACCGCGCGCAGCCGCAGGCGGTAACGACCGTCGGGCAAGTCGCCGACACGCACGTCGGTTTCTGCGGTACGCGTGTCGAACCACGCCGATGCGGGCACCTCGAAGGGCAGCAGCCGTACCCGCCAGGCCTGCACGCCAGCCGGCAGACCGGGCAGGCGGAGGCGCACCGGCAGGCGGTCGAAGGTGTCCGGAATGGCGTTCATGTCCGGCGCAGGCAGCAGGGCGATGTTGGTCGACAGCCGTCCGTCCGCACTCGCCATCAGGCCGAAACCGGCCGACAGCGAACGCGCGCGCGGTTGTCGCGCACCGCTGGAAACACTCACCTCGCCACTGACCACCTCGGCACGGGTGACCTTTTCGTCGGCATCGAACGCTGCGCGAAAATCCGTGCCACGCACTCCGATCACCGCCGTCGGCGTATCCACCCGGTAGCGTGCCGAGGGGCCACGCTGGGGCGCGACCACCGACTCGACCCGGCCACGCTGCAGCGACACATCGAGCGATTGGGCCTGGCTGCCGGCGTAGCCCTGCAGACGGTCGATGCGCAGCTGGGTGCGCGGCGGCAGCATCAGCACCGAGCCATCGGGCAGGGTAATCGCCATGCTGCCATCGTCGCCGGTTTCCAGCTCGGAGCCGGCACTCACCCGCTGCCCCGCCCCGGCCTCGAAGCCATCCACCCGCGCATCGCCCGCCACCGCCTCGACCTGCGCGCTGCGCGGTATCGGGCTGAGCAGGGCCAGCGGAATGCGCAATTCAGTGCCCACCGGAATCCGCTTTGGATCGCTCACCCGGTTGATGCGCTGCAGCTCGCGCCAGTCCTCGGGGTTGGCCAGCAAGGCGCTGGCAATGCCCATCAGGGTGTCACCCGGTTCGGCCTTGTGCACCAGATGCTCGGCGTGGGCGGTCATCGCCCAGAACAGCAGGGCCATCACGCCGGCCCACACCCCGGCGCACCGGCGCACACGGCCATGTGCCCCCTGCAAGACCGGTGACGGCATGCAACACTCCTTCATCGAACGCTCCTGTCAGTCGGCATGATCGGTATGGCGTTCCAGCCGGTATCCGTAGTTGTACACCGGCACCAGCTTGAAACCGAACTCGGGACGCAACTGCAGCTTGGCCCTGACGCGGCTGACATGGGTATCCACGGTACGGGTGGCCAGCTCGGGGCTGCGCCCCCAGACCACCGACAGCAGGTGTCCGCGAGACACCAGGCGGCCGATGTTGCGGAACAGGAACAGGGCGAGCTCGTACTCCTTCTCGGTCAGACCGGCCTCTTCCTGCTGCAGGAACACCCTTTTGGCGGCGAGATCGAAACGGTACGGCGGCTCGTCCAGCCGGTCGCTGTTCAGTTCGGGATAGATGCGGCGCAACACGGCCTGCATCCGGGCCAGCAGTTCGGCCCGGCGCACCGGCTTGATCAGGTAGTCGTCGGCCCCGGCCTGCAGGGCCGCGACGATGTCTTCCTCTGCGTCGCGGGCGGTCACGAACATCACCGGCGTAGTGTTGTTGCGCTGCTGGCGCAGCCACAACAGCACATCCTGTCCCTGCATGTCGGGCAGGTTGCCGTCGAGCAGATACAGGTCGTGGCTGTCGCGGCCGAGCGCACGCATGAACGCGTCGCCCCGCCCGAACGCCACCACCTCATGCCCCTGTTCGCTCAACCAGTGCTGCATGGTTTCGCGCATCTCGGGATCGTCTTCGAGGATCGCCACCCTCATGCCACGTTCCAGCATGTGCCCCTCATTCACAATGGATCACGCACGAACGGGTTGTTGCGGCGCTCCTCGCCAAACGAGGACATCGGCCCATGACCGGGCACAAAGCGCACATCGTCCCCCAGCGGAAAGAGCCGTTCCCGGATGGCGGCGATCAGCGTGTCGTGGTCGCCCTGGGGAAAGTCGGTGCGGCCGATCGAGCCGGCAAACAGCACATCGCCCACCCAGGCCACCCGTGCTTCGGGATGAAAGAACACCACATGCCCCGGGGTGTGGCCGGGCGCGTGAATCACCTCGAAACGCGTCTCCCCCAGGCTGACCTGATCGCCATCCTTGAGCCAGCGGTCAGGCTCGAACGTTTCCACGCCAGGGAAGCCGAACATCCGGCTCTGCTCGGGCATGCCCTCGATCCAGAAACGGTCGCCCTCATGCGGGCCTTCCACCGGCACGCCCAGCGCGCGGGCCAGCGCCGCAGTGGCGCCGGCATGGTCGATGTGGCCGTGGGTGATGAGGATTTTCTCGACGCTCACCCCGAGCTCCTTCACCACCTGGAGAATCCGCTCAATGTCCCCGCCGGGGTCCACCACCGCAGCCTTGCGACTGCGGTCACACCAGATGATGCTGCAATTCTGCTGAAAGGGTGTGACGGGCACGATACGACATTCAATCATGGCAACTTCCGGGAGCAGTCAGAGTTAACCCGTAAGTCTAGCAGCCTGTCGGGCCGTCTTCAGGCCTGAATCCGACCGGAGGGCGGACCATCACCGCTCGCGCGCGTGCTCGCACAAATCGTCACGCTGCGCAGACACATGACTCACATTGCAAACATGGGCACAGCCCCCCCGCCTCACGCACCGGCGAGCAGCACGGCACCGGTCGCGGCAATCGCCGCGCCCGCCACGCGTTTGAGCATCTGCGCCGGACGGGTTTCCGGCAGCCAGCGCGCAATCGCATACCCCACGCCATGCAGCAAGGCGGTGGCCAGGGCAAAGCCTGTGGCATAGGTGAGCAGGCTGGCACCGCCCATCTCGGCATGGTGGGCATGGCCATGGAACAGTGCAAACACCGCCACCAAGGGCAGGCTGGCGAGCAGCGGGAGCCGGGCAGCCACGGCGATAAGCAGGCCGAACACCAGCACAGAGGCTGCAATACCCGCCTCCACCGCAGGCAGGGCCACTCCGGCCGCCCCCAGACCGGCGCCCGCCAGCATCGCCAGCACAAAGCCCGCCGGCAGCAGCCAGCGCGTCGCGCCCGGCTGGCGTGCGGCGTACAGGCCCACCGCAAGCATGGCCAGCAGATGATCCAGACCGCCCAGCGGATGGCTGAAACCGGAGGCAAAACTGGCCGGCGCATGGCCCGGGTGCGCCAGCGCGGCACCAGAGGCGGTGAGCAGGGCCAGGGTGAAGAGCGTGTGACGGATGTTCATGGCGTGTTCTCCTGAAGGGAAGGTTCGCAAGCGTGCCCGGATGCGTGAGTGCATGATTATGTATGCTGAATGCCCGGACAGGGTGTTCAGGCCGCAATCAGCATGCCCTGACGTTCGATGAAGTGAATGATTTCGTCCAGCCCCTGTCCGGTTTTCTGGTTCGAAAACACAAACGGGCGTTCGCCGCGCATCTTGCGTGCATCGCGACCCATCACTTCGAGCGAGGCCCCGACCAGCGGCGCGAGGTCGATCTTGTTGATCACCAGCAGATCGCTGCGGGTGATGCCCGGGCCGCCCTTGCGCGGAATCTTGTCTCCGGCCGAGACATCGATCACGTAAATCGTCAGATCGGACAGCTCCGGCGAAAAGGTCGCGGCCAGGTTGTCGCCGCCGGATTCGACGAAGATGAGGTCCAGCCCCGGAAAGCGCGTATTGAGCCGCTCGACGGCTTCGAGATTGATCGATGCATCCTCGCGGATGGCGGTGTGGGGGCAGCCGCCGGTTTCGACGCCGATGATGCGCTCGGGCGCCAGCGCCTCGTTGCGCACCAGAAACTGGGCATCTTCGGCGGTGTAGATGTCGTTGGTGACGACGGCGAGATTGTATTTGTCGCGCAGCGCCAGACACAGCGCCAGCGTGAGCGCGGTCTTGCCCGAGCCGACCGGTCCGCCGATGCCGACCCGCAGCGGGTCGCGGCCGGCGGGGCGGGGGGCATGAGATTGGATGATCATGACCTGAATAGCCTCGTGTATTGGGTTTCATGCCGGCTGCTGGCCAGGGCCAACCCCGGGGTGTAGTTGCTCCAGTCCGCCTCGGGCAAACCCTGCGCGGCCTCGACCAGCGCCGGAATGCGCTCGCCCAGACTGGCCAGCAGGCGCTGCCCGGCACTCTGACCGAGTGGCACAAGCTTCACCGCCGCCATCACCTGATTCTCGAGCCAGGCCCAGAGATAGGCGGTGAGCGCCTGCGCCGGCGGCACCTGCCAGACCGCCACCGCCGCCGACCACGCGGTGGGGAAGGCGGGCTCCGCCACCTGCAGCAGGCGGGCACGCCAGCCCGGCAGGGCTGCAAAGGCATCCAGCTCGCTCAGCAGACGGACCAGCGACCAGCCCATCTGCACGGTTTCGGCGCGCAGTTCCGCCGTCTCCCGGCTGCACAGGAAGTCGTCATTGAGACGGGCCACTGCAGCATCGTCGCCCTGCTGCCAGGCCTCGATCTGGCGCAGCAACAACGGCGCCTCGAACGAGGCCACGCTGCACGCCAGCAGTTCGCCCGTCCAGGCGGCCACCTGCGCTTCGCTGCGCACCACGCCGCTGTCGACCGCCCACTCCAGCCCCTGCGAATAGGTATACGCCCCCACCGGCAGGGCCGGACTGGCCAACTGCAGCAGGCGCACCAGCGACAGCAGCGCGCCAGCGTGCGCAGGCGTGGCCTCGGGGGCGGACGCACGGTGCATGCTCAATGACCGGCCATCAGATGGATGCGTGCTCCGCTGCCGTCGCCGGGGTGCTGATGTCCGTGGGCATAGGCACCGGCCTCCGGCTCGAAGGCGGCAGACAGGGTACGCACCTGCGCGCCCAAACCCTGCAGCATGCCCTCGAGCACGTGGTCGGTCTGGAGGCGCAGCCACTCGCCCTGTGCATCCTGCCCCACCTGCACCGCAACATGCCGGTTGCCCAGATGAAAGGCCACCCGCGCCAGCGCCAGCGCCGAAGCACAGCGCACCTCCAGCAAGTCCTCCGGCGCCGAACGCACTTCGACGATGCGGCCATCCCTGGCCTGCAGCTTCTGCCCGCCGCGCAGCACGGTGCCGCGTGGCAGGAACAGCCCGACCTCCAGCCCGGACGCCAGCCGCGTGCGCAGGCGACTCTTGGTGCGGCGGGCAAAGTCCAGCTCCAGTGCGTCGGAGGCGGCTGCGGGCCCTTCATACAGGGTTTCGATCAGCACCGTCTCCGCGCGTCCGGCAGACGGGTCGGGGTCGGCAAACATGTGTCGGATCATCATCGGACAGGCCCTCAGAACAGGAAGTAACGCTGCGCCATGGGCAGCACTTCGGCCGGCTCACAGTGCAGGTGCTCACCGTCGGCGCGGACGATGTAGGTTTCGGGATCGACCTCCATGACCGGCGTGGCATCGTTGAGCACCATGTCCGCCTTGGTCACCGTGCGGCAGCCCTTCACCGCCACCAGCGGCTTGCGCAGCCCCAGTGCGGCCAGTTGCGGGTTGTCCAGTGCAGCTTGCGAGACGAAGGTCAGCGAGGTGGCCAGCGCCTTGCCGAAGCTGCCGAACATCGGCCGGTAATGCACCGGCTGCGGCGTCGGGATGGAGGCGTTCGGGTCGCCCATCGCCGCGGCCGCAATCATGCCGCCCTTCAGGATCAGGCTTGGCTTGACGCCGAAAAAGGCCGGCCGCCACAGCACCAGGTCAGCCAGCTTGCCCGGCGCCACCGAACCCACCACATGCGCAATGCCATGCGTGATGGCCGGGTTGATGGTGTATTTGGCAATGTAGCGCCGCACCCGGAAGTTGTCGTGACCGCTGCCCGCGTCCTGAGGCAGGGGGCCGCGCTGCAGCTTCATCTTGTGCGCGGTCTGCCAGGTGCGGATGATCACCTCGCCCACCCGCCCCATCGCCTGCGAATCGGACGACATCATCGAGAAGGCGCCCTGATCGTGCAGGATGTCCTCGGCGGCGATGGTCTCGCGACGGATGCGCGACTCGGCAAACGCCACATCCTCGGCAATCGACGGGTCAAGGTGATGACACACCATGAGCATGTCGAGGTGTTCGTCGATGGTGTTCACCGTGTAGGGGCGCGTCGGATTGGTCGACGAGGGCAGCACGTTCGGCTGGCCGATGGCCCGGATGATGTCCGGTGCATGCCCGCCGCCGGCACCTTCGGTGTGGAAGGTGTGGATGGTGCGCCCCTTGAAGGCCGCCAGCGTGGTTTCGACAAACCCCGATTCGTTCAGCGTGTCGGTATGGATGGCCACCTGCACATCCATTTCTTCGGCCACATTCAGGCAGTTGTCGATTGCCGCCGGGGTGGTGCCCCAGTCCTCATGCAGCTTCAGGCCAATCACTCCGGCCTCGACCTGCTCCCTGAGCGGCGCCGGCAGGCTGGCGTTGCCCTTGCCGAAAAAGCCCAGATTCATCGGAAACGCCTCGGCCGCCTCCAGCATGCGGTGAATGTGCCACGGCCCGGGCGTGCAGGTGGTGGCATACGTGCCGGTGGCCGGCCCGGTGCCGCCACCGAGCATGGTGGTGACCCCGCTCATCAGCGCTTCTTCGATCTGCTGCGGGCAGATCCAGTGGATGTGGCTGTCGATGCCACCGGCGGTCAGGATCATGCCCTCGCCCGCAATCACCTCGGTGCCCGCGCCCACCGGAATCGTCACCCCCGGCTGGATGTCCGGGTTCCCCCCCTTGCCGATCTTCCAGATGCACCCCTCCTTGAGGCCGACATCCGCCTTCACGATGCCCAGCAACGCATCGACGATGAGCGCGTTGGTGATGATCGTGTCGGCCACTTCGGCCGCCACGCCCTGCCCCTGCCCCATGCCATCGCGGATCACCTTGCCGCCGCCGAACTTCACCTCTTCGCCGTAGATCGTGTAGTCGTGCTCGACCTCGATGATGAGTTCGGTGTCGGCCAGGCGCAGCCGGTCACCCACCGTCGGCCCGAACATCTCCGCATACGCGCGGCGCGAAATCGTCGTCATCACAAGGCTCCCATGACCTGGCCGTTGAACCCATACACCGTGCGCAACCCGTCGAGCGCCACCAGCGTCACCGTCCGCGACTGACCCGGCTCGAAGCGCACGGCCGTGCCGGCAGCAATGTTCAGCCGGAAACCACGCGCCGCAGCCCGGTCGAAGACCAGTGCCACATTGGTTTCGGCAAAGTGATAATGCGAACCGACCTGCACCGGACGGTCGCCGGTATTGCTCACCACCAGCGTGAGCGTGGCGCGACCGGCATTCAGCTCGATATCGCCTTCGGCAATGAAATACTCTCCTGGAATCATCGACATCGACAGGCTCCTCAGATGATCGGGTTGTGCACCGTGACCAGCTTGGTGCCATCGGGAAAGGTGGCTTCCACCTGAATGTCCGGAATCATTTCGGCCACGCCTTCCATCACCTCGTCGCGGGTCAGCAGCGTGGCGCCCTCGCTCATCAATTCGGCCACCGTCCGCCCATCGCGTGCGCCCTCGAGAATCGCACAGGTGATCAGGGCCACCGCCTCCGGGTAGTTCAGCTTCACCCCCCGCGCACGCCGATGCTCGGCGAGCAGCCCGGCGGTGAAGATCAGCAGCTTGTCCTTCTCGCGTGGCGTCAGTTCCATGCCTTTCCTCCGCTCGGCAGCACCGGCCCTCCGGCCCTGCCCATGTCATGTATTCATGTATTCCAGATGCGCGGCAAGCGTGCCGCGCGCCCCGCCACCACCCGCCGGGCCACACCCCACAGCTGCCGGAACCACCCCTGCCCCGGCTCGCACGCCGGCCCCAGCCAGCGCGCCAGCAGCACACCGGGCAACAGGCTGACCGCCCCCATGCCGACCTGCGGCACACACGCGCGCCAGGCATCGCGCAGGGCCTCGTCACACTGCGGCGAAGCCAGCACCAGCGTGCCGCTCACCGGTTGCCCGTGCAGCCCCACCGCTGCATCCAGCAAGGGACGCCCCCCCTGCACCAGACCGCGCTCCAGCCACAGCGGACGGCCGTCACGCTCGATGCGGGTATGCAGTCGCATCGCCCCGCTGCGAAAGCGTTCTCCGGATGCCGTTCGACCGAAGCACAGCATCTCGCTCCCCACAAAACCGGCCCCTGCCGCCAACTGCACTTCGGTCAGCATGGTCGCCCGCGCGCCCTCATGGACAATCCCCTCCTGGGGCAACCACTCGCACACCGCGCCCTGCGCCACCACAATGCGCTGCTCAAGCACGCCCTGCGCTCCGGCGCTGCGATACCACTTGCCGGCCCCCGGCGTGGTGAGCAGCACATGCGCGCCCTCCCCCACCCGCACGTCAACCCGCAAGTGGTCGCCTCCGGCAATACCGGCCGGCGGATGCACCAGAATGGTGTGGCACACCGAATCCCCCTCGGGATACAGACTCTTCTGCACCCTCAGCGGCCCCCGATGGCTGCGTTGCGCAAGCACAGTGCGCGCGCCCCGCCGCTCGTAGGCCAGCGACAGCTCCGCATGCCAAACCCCGCCCGCAGCCGCTGCCGCTGCGGGGGAAGGAGTGAGAGAAGCGGAGCGCACACGGGTATCCATGCCCAGCTTTAGCAAGAGCCGGGCCAACACTGCGACACGCCCCCGCTCATGCATCCGTCCGAGGGCGTTGCAGCACAAAAACCGGGAATCACGCCATCCGGAGCACGCCGACAGGCACTGGAATGCACCATTTCAGTGCCTGGCATGAGCGATGCACCACAGGCGTGCATGGCGTTGCGGCAAATGAAGCCGCTGCCGCCCTCACACCGCCAGCGCCTCGCGCACCCCGTCGCGGTCCATGTCCACACCGGCGCCGCGCATCACGATTTCACCACGTTCCATGAGCAAATACTGGTCGGCCAGGGCGCGGGCGAAGTCGTAGTACTGTTCGACCAGCAGGATGGCCATTTCGCCGGTTTCGGCGAGGCTGCGGATGGCGCGCTCGATGTCCTTGATGATGGAGGGCTGGATGCCTTCGGTGGGCTCATCGAGGATCAGCAGCCTGGGGCCAAAGGCCAGCGCACGGCCGATGGCGAGCTGTTGCTGCTGCCCTCCGGAGAGGTCGCCGCCGCGACGGCTCATCATCTGCCGGAGTACCGGAAACATCTCGAAGATGCGCGCCGGAATGGCACTGCCGCGTGGCCGGGTGGCCAGCCCCATGAGCAGGTTCTCCTCGACCGTCAGGCGCGGAAAGATTTCGCGCCCCTGCGGCACATAGCCGATCCCGGCCGCCACACGCCGGAACGAGGGCGCCCGGGTGAGGTCCGCCCCGTCGAAGACGATGCTGCCACTGGCGCCTGGCACCAGCCCCATGAGGGTCTTCAGCAAGGTGGTTTTGCCCACGCCATTACGCCCCAGCAGCGTAGTGACCTGGCCCACCGGCACCTCGAAGGACAGGCCGCGCAGGATGTGGCTGCCACCGTAATACTGGTTCAGTTGATCGACTTTCAGCATGATTCGTCAGCGCCCCAGATACACTTCGATGACCCTTGGATCGGCCTGCACACTGGCCAGATCCCCCTCCGCCAGCACCGACCCCTCGCACAGTACGGTGACCTTGCCGCCCAGCGCCTCGACAAACGCCATGTCGTGCTCGACCACCACCAGCGAATGCTTGCCGGCGAGGCTCACGAACAGCTCGGCGGTACGCTCGGTCTCGTCGTCGGTCATGCCGGCGACCGGCTCGTCGAGCAGCAGCAGCCGGGGCTCCTGCATCAGCAACATGCCGATTTCCAGCCACTGCTTCTGACCATGCGACAGCAGGCCGGCCGGACGATCGGCCGCACCCTCCAGACGGATCTGGCGCAACACATCGGCAATGCGGTCGCGGTCATCGTCCGACAGGCGGGCGAACAGCGTGCGCCGCACCCGCTTGTCGGCCTTCATCGCCAGCTCCAGGTTTTCGAAGGCGGTGTGCTGCTCGAAGACCGTCGGTTTCTGGAACTTGCGGCCGATGCCGGCATGGGCGATGGCCGGCTCGGTCAGGCGGGTCAGGTCCAGCGTCTGGCCGAAGAAGACCGTGCCCGAATCAGGGCGCGTCTTGCCGGTGATCACGTCCATCATGGTGGTCTTGCCCGCCCCATTGGGGCCGATGATGCAGCGCAGCTCGCCCGCATCGATGGCCAGACTGAGCTTGTTCAGCGCACGGAAGCCATCGAAGCTCACGGTGATGTCTTCGAGATACAGGATGACCTTGTGCGACAGATCGAGCTCGCCGGGCTTCACCACATGCGCGCGCGAGGCGCTTTCGTCCGCGACGCCCTCCGGTGGCCACTCGGGCGGGGGGGATTGCCTCATGAATGTGTTCATGCGCGGGCTCCCTTGGTGACAGGTTGTGCCGTCTCGACAGACGGCTGCGGCGATGCCGCTCCGGCGGGCGCAGCGGTAGCCACAGGCGCGGCGTAACGGGCACGCAGCCTGCGCCACAGCCCGACCACGCCATCGGGCAGGTACAGCGTGACCGCGATGAACAGGAAACCGAGCACGAACGGCCAGTACTCGGGCAGGGTAACGGTGAAGAAGCTTTTCGCCAGATTGACGATGCCGGCGCCGAGCACCGCACCGACCAGCGTGCCACGCCCGCCGACCGCCACCCACACGGCGATTTCGATCGAGTTGGCCGGGCTCATTTCCGACGGGTTGATGATGCCCACCTGCGGCACATACAGCGCCCCCGCCAACCCGCACAGCATCGCCGACACCGTCCAGATGAACAGCTTGTAGTGCAGCGGGTTGTAGCCGATGAACATGACCCGGCTCTCGGCATCGCGAATGGCGGCAAGCACCCGGCCGAAACGCGAGGTGACGAGATAACGCCCCAGGATCAGGCAGGCGATCAACAGGGCCGCCGACAGCGCGAACAGCGTCACCCGCATTTCGGGCGAGGTGATGTCCATGCCCAGAATGCGCTTGAAGTCGGTGAAGCCGTTGTTGCCCCCAAAGCCGGTTTCGTTGCGGAAGAACAGCAGCATCGCGGCATAGGTGAGCGCCTGGGTGATGATCGAGAAATACACCCCCTTGATGCGCGACCGGAAGGCGAACCAGCCAAACACGAAGGCCACCGCACCGGGCACGGCGAGCACCAGGAACAGCGACCACAGGAACGAGTCCGTGCCGGCCCAGTACCAGGGCAGCTCCTTCCAGTCGAGAAACACCATGAAGTCGGGAATTTCTGCCCCATAACTGCCGTCACGACCGATCTGGCGCATCAGGTACATGCCGAAGGCGTAACCGCCGAGGGCGAAGAACAGGCCATGCCCGAGCGACAGAATGCCCGCATAGCCCCAGATCAGGTCCATCGCCACCGCGACCACCATGTAGCACAGGATCTTGCCGAGCAGGCTCACCGTATAGGCCGATACATGCAGCGGATGGGTATCCGGCAACGCCAGGTGCGCCAGCGGCACAACCCCCCAGGCAAGGATCGCGAACACAGCCAGCGCGACCCAGCCCGCTCGCGGCATGCTGTGAAACAATCTCAGGGTGAATGGGATACGCATGTCCGGGCCTCAGTTGTCTGCGAAGCGGCCCTTCAGGGCAAAGATGCCCTGCGGACGCTTCTGGATGAAGGCGATGATGAAGACCAGCACCAGGATCTTGGCCACCACGGCCCCGGCCCAGCCTTCGAGAAACTTCGACACGATGCCCAGCCCCAGCGCAGCCCACACCGCCCCCGCCAATTGTCCGACCCCGCCCAGCACCACCACCATGAAGGCGTCGACGATGTAGCCCTGCCCCATGGCCGGCCCGACGTTGGCGATCTGTGACAGCGCCAGCCCGCCCAGCCCGGCCACGCCCGAGCCGATGGCAAAGGCCAGGGTATCGACCCGTGCGGTGGGCACCCCGACGCAGCCTGCCATCGGCCGGTTCTGGGTGACCGCCCGCACGAACATGCCCAGCCGGGTCTTCTGCATCATCAGCCAGATGAGCAGCAGCACGAAGGCCGCAAAGCCGAGGATGACGATGCGGTTGTATGGCAGCACCACGCCACCGGCCAGCTCGATCCCGCCCGACATCCAGGACGGATTGGCAAGCTCCAGGTTCTGCGGGCCAAACACCACGCGCGCGGTCTGGATCAGCACCAGCGACAGCCCCCAGGTGGCCAGCAGGCTTTCCAGCGGCCGGCCATACAGGTGGCGCAGCACCAGGCGCTCCATGATCATCCCGACCAGCGCCGCCGCCAGAAAGGCGGCCGGGATCGCTGCCAGGACATAGAAATCGAGATACTGCGGGAAATGCGTGCGGAACACGCCCTGCACCAGAAAAGTAGCGTATGCGCCGACCATCAGCAGCTCACCGTGGGCCATGTTGATGACCCCCATCACCCCGTAGGTGATGGCCAGTCCGAGCGCGGCCAGCAGCAGGATGGAGCCCAGCGACAGCCCGGAGAACACCGTGCCGGCGGTCTGCGCCATGCCGATGCGCCGGTCGATGGCACGCATCGAGGCTTCGGCGGCTGCCCGCACTTCGGCGCTGGGCTCCACCCAGGTGGCGGCCACCCCTTCGCCCTGCTTTTCGAGCAGGGCCGCAAGCATGTTCCTGACCGCCGCATCGGACGAGGCCCCCAGGGCCACGGCGGCCTTCAGGCGCTGCTGCTCATCGCTTGAGGCCAGATTCACTCTGGCGCTGGCGTATAGCAACACATCGCGCACGGCATCGTCCTGCTCGCGCTCAAGCGCACGCTCGAACACCGGCAGCAGGGTTTCACTGACGTTGTCGCGCAGGGTCTGCGCGGCGGCCAGCCGGACTGCCACATCGTCCGAATCGAGCGCCAGCGCGGCGCGTGCCGTGGCCAGCGTGCGGCGCACCCGGTTATTCACGGTGATGCGGCTGGCCGAGTCCACCGGCGCCTCGAGCAGCTCGCCGGTGAGCACATCGCTCAACCCGTCGGCAGTGATCATCACCAGCTGGCCATCCAGGCTGGCCAGGCGACCGGCCTCCAGCGCATCGAGCAGCGCCGGTGCGGCCGCATCGCCACTCACGCCCAGCGCCACAATGGCCTGCATGCGCGTATTGAAATCGCCCGCCAGCCCTTGCAGCAACCCGGCATCGGGTGCCGCCCGCGCAGGCGAGAGCGCCAGCATCAGCCCGGCCAGGCAGGCGAGCAGGCAGTGTCTTAAGGTCAGTCCGTGCATGGTCGGTCCGGGGTAGGGGAGTGTGTGGGGGAAACACCGCAGGCATGCGCATCCGTCCGCCACGCACGACGCGGCGGACGGATGCCATCCTCAGGACAGGCTTACAGCCCTTGCTTGCTCTCGTTGCCCTCGATGAACGGGCTCCAGGGCTGGGCACGGATCGGTTCGGTGGTCTGCCACACCACATCGAACTGGCCATCCTCGCGCACCTCGCCAATCAGCACCGGCTTGTGCAGGTGGTGGTTGGTTTCGTCCATCTTCAGGGTGAAGCCGGACGGTGCCTGGAAACTCTGTCCGCCCATCGCGGCAATCACCGCATCCACGTCGGTGGTGCCCGCCTGCTCGACGGCCTGCTTCCACATGTGCAGGCCGACATAGGTGGCTTCCATCGGATCGTTGGTGACCACGCTGTCGGCATTGGGCACGCCGTTCTTCTTCGCCCACGCGCGATACTTGTCGATGAACGCCTGGTTGGTGGGATTCTCGACCGACATGAAGTAATTCCAGGCAGCCAGATGGCCAACCAGCGGCTTGGTGTCGACCCCGCGCAGTTCTTCCTCGCCCACCGAGAACGCCACCACCGGCACATCGCTGGCCTTCAGGCCGGCATTGCCCAGTTCCTTGTAGAAGGGCACGTTGGAGTCGCCATTGATCGTCGACACCACGGCGGTGCGCTTGCCCTCCGAGGCAAACTGCTTGATGCGGGCAATGATGGTCTGGTAATCGGAGTGACCGAAGGGGGTGTAGTCTTCCATGATGTCCGCATCGCTCACGCCTTTCGACTTGAGGAACGCACGCAGGATCTTGTTGGTGGTGCGCGGATACACATAGTCGGTGCCCAGCAGCACGAAGCGCTCAGCACCACCGCCCTCCTCGCTCATCAGGTATTCGACGGCGGGAATCGCCTGCTGGTTGGGCGCGGCGCCGGTGTAGAAGACGTTTTTCTCCAGCTCCTCGCCTTCATACTGCACCGGGTAGAACAGCAGGCCATTCAACTCCTTGAACACCGGCAACACCGACTTGCGCGACACCGACGTCCAGCAACCGAACACGGCAGACACCTTGTCCTGCGCCAGCAGCTGGCGGGCACGCTCGGCAAACAGCGGCCAGTCCGAAGCCGGATCGACCACCACCGGCTCAAGCTGCTTGCCCAACACGCCCCCGGCGGCGTTGATTTCTTCGATGGTCATCAGCGCCACATTCTTCAGCGCGGTTTCCGAAATCGCCATCGTGCCCGACAGCGAATGCAGAACGCCCACCTTGATGGTCTCTGCAGCCTGGGCGCTGGCCGACAGCCCCATGGCAGCGATGGAGGCGGAAAGCGTGAGTACCTTGACGAAATTGCGACGGTTCATGAACGGACCCCCTTGAGTTGGAAGAAATACACAGCAGCAAAGACCGCTGTTCCTGCCTCAATCGCAAGGCCCGTGCCATGCACTGCAAAATCCATCGCCCGCATCGCCCCATGCGGCTACACCCCCTGCCAACGCTGCTGTTGCGCTCGTCAGGCAACACACCGTCAATTCCTTTTGCATGAACACATGACCATGCCCGTCCGTCGCCCGGGGCACAGCGCTGAAGCAGTGCCCACCGGATTGCGCACCATCGCTGTGCAGAGTCGGGCACGGTCGCGGTAGCATGGCCGGGGAAAGTGTCCGCAAAAACCGACCGCACCGGAGATCATCGACATGAAACACTGGCTTTTTCTGCTGTGCTGCCTGCTTGGCCTGTCCGTCAGTGCTGCCGCCAATGACTGCACCCCGAGCCCGCGTGAACATGTCTTCGCCGAAGGGCAGCGCATTGCCTACCTGGAAACCGGTGCAGGCAAACCGGTACTGCTGCTGCACGGACTGTTCGCACAAAAGGAACAATGGCTGGCGGTGGCCTGCACCCTGGCAGAAGGGGGTTACCGGATCATCGCGCCCGACCTGCCCGGCTTTGGTGCCAGCCAGGGTTTCACCCTGGCCGACCACCGGCTGGACCGTCAGGCTGACTGGCTGCATCGCCTGAGCACCGCCCTGGCCCTGCCGCTCCCTGTCGCCGTAGCGGGCAACTCGATGGGCGGTGCGATTGCCGCCCGTTATGCGACACGGCATCCGGACAGCGTGAGCAGCCTCGCCTTCATCGGCGGCCCCCTGGGCATCGGGGGCTGGCATGACGCAGTAGCGAACGCCTTCGAGAACGGCATCAACCCCTTCATTCCAGTAACGGTGGCGGCCTTCGACCTGGAAATGCAGCTACTCTTCGCCCAGGCGCCCGAAATTCCCGCAGAACAGCGTGCTGCCCTGGTCGATGCCTATCGCGAACATGAGCAACACTACCGCCGCATCTGGGATGTCGTCGCACTCGACCTGCACATACTGCGCGACACCCCGGCGCCCCTTCAGCCTGCGTTGATCCTGTGGGGCGACGAAGACCGGATTTTTCCGCTGAACGCTGCAACTGCACTCGTCCGGCACCTTCCCGATGCGCGCCTGCGGGTACTCCCCACCGGTCACCTCCCGCACCTTGAGGCCAGCACCGAAACCGCACGCCACTACCGGACCTTTCTCGATGCCCGGGCGCAGCAAACACCCTGAACACCGGATGCAGAACTCAAGTTTTCGCCCGGACGGCCGTTAACACCAGCACCCTTCCCGGGCCCCATTGCCAGGAGAACGCCATGTCTTCCCCATTGACCGGCCCTGCCGCCGACCGCCCCCCGCTCACCCCACCCTCCGGCCCGGCCAGCAGCAAGGCCAGCGAAGTGGCGCACAGCCATGCCCGGGGCGCCGAAGCCTCTGCCCGGCGCGCGCAGAACGCACAGATCATGCAGGCCTCGCTCCAGGTTTCACTGAAGAGCGGCAATGATGCGCAAGCCCTGCTGTTTCGCAGCGCAATCGACGCCATCAACGAACACCTTGCCCCGGTGATGGGCAACAACGCCATCCAGAATGCCGCAGCCAGCCAGGACAACTCGGCCGAAGCCACGGCCGGACGCATCCTGGACTTCGCCACTGGTTTTTTTGACGCCTACGCCGCCCAGCGGCCAAATGACGACCCCGAGCAGGTGGCACGCGACTTTGTGGACCTGATTCGGGGCGGGTTCGAAAAAGGCTTCGGTGAAGCCCGTGACATTCTCTCCGGCCTGGGCGTGTTTGCCGGCGATGTGGAAAGCGGCGTGATGAAAACCCACGAACTGGTGCATAAGGGCCTGGACGATTTCCTCGCCAGCAAGCTGCCTCCGGCGCCGGAAACGGCAGCTACCGTGGTGGAGTGAGGGGCTGCTGCGTCTGGCCGGGATTCAACCAGCCACGCAGGCTCCGCGTCAGGCGCGGCATCACCAGCCAGGTCATCGTGACCACGATGAGTGCGGTCAGCACGGCCGTGCGCAGCAAAAAGGGCCACCCCGCCATCAATGGGGCAATCAGCCACAACACCAGTGACACGGTCGGAAAGATGCCCAGCCAGGTCACCACGGCCATGCGCACACGCGGCGGGTGCATGGCCGCAGGCACCACCGCAGGCGCGAACCAGGCTTCCAGCCCCGACAGTCGCCGATACTCCGGCTCGCCTTCGGCCACCTCGCGCAACTGCGCATGACACTGGGCGCGTGCCCCGGAAACATCCCAGGCATGCAGGCTGGTTTCGGAATCGAAGCGTACGACAATCTGGTAGTCTCCACCGCCGTGTTCGGGCGGCAGCAGATCCGCCCCCAGAAAACCGGGGGCCTTGCGCATCTCGCCGAACATCCCGCGAATGCGCTGCTCGTACTCCGCCTCCCTGCCGGGAAGCGCCCGACGGCGCGCAATGCGCGTGACCGGAACGACAGCCTGCGTGGCCGACGGATCGATCTTGTCCATATCTCTCGCTCCCTGGTGAGCCTGCGTGACGCGGCTGGCCGGGGACCAGCCCGGCCAGCCGCCCTTTACAGGGGCATGATCAGCTTGAACCAGAGCTTGTCACCGCCAAAGCGGTTTTCAACCCGGCTTTCATGCTGCCATTGCCCGATGAAATGCACGCCCGACTTGTTGGTGTAGGTGACGCTGGGCCCCACTGCGAACACTTCGCCCCTGCGCCCTTCAGACCAGAAGCCGGGATTGGCCGGCATGCGGGCACCATTGAGCTTGTCGTCCTCCACCTGCTTGAGGTAGTAACCCGAGATGCCCACCCCCCAGGCGCCGAAACGCTTGCCGACCAGATAGTCCAGGTGGAATTCGTCGCCCGACGCGTAGGTCATTTTCGGAGCATCCGGCTCGGGCCGGAAATCCTTGTTGCGGGACTTGATGTTGTACATGAACTTGGCGGACACCTCCCAGCCCTGGGGGTTGAGGTAGGTGAATGCCAGAATCGGCTCGACACTCCAGTAGTTGGCACCAATACTGCGCCGGGGGTCGCCCTCACGGTAACGGCCGGTCGGCAGGTTGATGTCGAGCGCCGCCGCCCAGTGCCAGTTATCCCGGTGCCAGGACAGGATGAAAGGATTCAGGGTGATGTCGCCCAGGCCACTCACCGTCTTCGAGCCGCCCAGGTCCACCTCCTGATGCACCAGCGGCACAATCACATGCCAGCCCCAGTTGCCGCCCAGAATCCTGTGCTCGGTAACCTGGATGAAGCGCATCGCATCGAACCACGCATCGACTTCGCCCGCCGGCGCCTTGTTACCGCTGCCATTGTGCAGCTTGCCGCTGTAATGGCCGAAATAGTTGATGAAGTAATTGCCCGGTGGCGGCACCGCCCCCGCCAGCCAGGTTTCTGCACCGTTGGGATACTGATCCCCGCCTTCCTTGGCCTGCACGCCACTGCCCATGCCCAGTACGGCCAGTGCAACGGCCAGCCCGAGTCGTTTCATGTTCCTGTCCACAGCTCCTCCTCTGTCCGCCATGCGGATCGCCTTCATGACATTTGAAATGCGTGCTGCATCAGCCTCTGCCGGGCTGCTGGCAGGCCCGCATCCCTGGTGGGTTTTCGGATGATCTGGCTGCCGGACTGGCAGCCTCCGCTCAGCGCCCCAGATCCTTCGCCGAGACACCGGCAATGCCCCAGTTTTCCTTGGGGACATCGTGTATCCAGACCCGCACGTTCTCCTGCGGAGCGCCCACGGCTTCAACCAGCGCCTGTGTCACCTTTTCAATGACGGCACGCTTCTGCTCTTCGCTGCGGCCCTCGATCATGTATATCTGCGCAAACGGCATGATGACTCCTGTGATGTCACTTGAAACGGACGGATACCGAACCCATGTCCTGCACCCGCAGGGTCACCGCATCCCCTGCCTGCACGGCCACCGCCTCGGTGATGCCGCCAGACAGGATCAAGGTACCCGCAGGAATTTCCCCACCCTGCTCGCCAAGCCTGTTGGCGAGCATTGCAATCGCGGCGGCCGGATGGCCGAGCACGGCGGCCCCCGCACCGAACGCCACCGGCTCGCCGTTCTTCTCCAGAACCACGCCCGTGGTACGCAGATCCACGCCGGCCACCGCCCGCATGTTCCCGCCGACCACAAAACGGCTGGAGGAACAATTGTCGGCCACCACGCTCTTGAGGTCGAACTTGAAATCGCGGTAGCGGCTGTCGATGATTTCAATGGCCGGAATCACGAAATCGGTGGCAGCCAGCACCGTGCCGATATGGCAACCCGGCCCCTTCAGCGGCGCCTTGGTGACAAAAGCGATCTCCGGCTCGACCTTGGGATGGATGAGCTTCGCAATCTCGACCTCGCCGCCCTCGGGCACGCTGAAGTAGTCGGCCAGAAAACCGAACACCGGGGTTTCGACGCCCATCTGCTTCATCTTGGCGTGCGAGGTGAGCCCGGCCTTGAGGCCGATGATCTTCGCCCCGCGCGCGACCTTGCGGCGGCGGATTTCGTCCTGGATGGCGTAGGCGTCATCCCAGTCCATGTCGGGATGCTCGTCGGTGATCTTGAGGGTGTCCTTCGCTTCCAGCTCGCAGGTTTCGAGGTGTTCGGCGAGGGCTTCGATGGTGGTGCGGTCGAGCTTCATGCGGTGGCTCCCTGGGTCTGTCTGGCTTTGGCGAGGTTGAGCGCGGTGTCTTCGATCATGTCTTCCTGGCCGCCGACCATGCCGCGGCGGCCCATCTCGACGAGGATCTCGCGGGCGGGTACGCCGTATTTCTTCTCGGCGCGCTTGGCGAAGAGCAGGAAGGAGCCATACACGCCAGCGTAGCCCAGCGTGAGCGCGTCGCGGTCGATGCGGATGGGGAAGTCCATGATGGGCACGACGAGGTCTTCGGCCACGTCCTGGATCTTGAACACGTCCACCCCGGTCTGGATGCCCATGCGGTCGCACACCGCGACCAGCACTTCCATCGGGGTGTTGCCGGCGCCCGCGCCAAGGCCGGCGGCGGCGGCGTCGATGCGGGTGGCGCCGACTTCGATGGCGGCGATGGAGTTGGCCACGCCCATGGCGAGATTGTGGTGGCCGTGAAAGCCAAGCTCGGTTTCGGGCTTGAGCGCATCGCGCACCGCGCCGAGCTTTTCCTTCACGTCACCGGGCAGCATGTGGCCGGCCGAGTCGGTGATGTAGATGCAGTTGGCGCCGTAGCTTTCCATCAGCTTCGCCTGGGTGACCAGGCCGGAGGCTGAGTTCATGTGGCTCATCATCAGAAAGCCGACGGTGTCCATGCCGAGCTTGGCGGCGAGGCCGATGTGCTGCTCGGAGACGTCCGCCTCGGTGCAGTGAGTGGCCACGCGGATGGTGGCGACGCCGAGTTCGTGCGCCATCCGAAGATGGTCAACGGTGCCAATGCCCGGCAGCAGCAGCGCCGAGACCTTGGCCTGCTTCATCAGCGGGATGACGGCCGACAGGTATTCCTCGTCGGTGTGGGCCGGGAAGCCGTAGTTGACCGAGCTGCCGCCGAGGCCGTCGCCGTGGGTGACTTCGATCAGCGGCACGCCGGCCTCGTCCAGCCCGGTGGCGATGGTGCGCATCTGCTCCAGCGTCATCAGGTGGCGCTTGGGGTGCATGCCGTCGCGCAGCGTCATGTCGTGCAGGGTGACTTTCTTTCCGCTCAGGTTCATGGTGGGCTCCTTCAGGCGGGCTGGGTTGCGCTTGCAGTGGCGCGCACCGGTTCGAGGGTGAGCTTGCCGGCGAGGATTTCCTCGGCGAACATCTCGGCGGTGCGGGCGGCGGCGGCGGTCATGATGTCGAGGTTGCCGGCGTACTTGGGCAGGTAGTCGCCCAGGCCTTCGACTTCCATGAAGATGGACACGCGGTTGCCGTCGAATACGGGGCCGTTGACCAGGCGATAGCCGGGCACGTATTTCTGCACCTGGGTGATCATGTCGTCGACCGAGGCGCGGATCGCGGCTTCGTCCGGGGCGTCCTGGGTGAGGCAGTGGATGGTGTCGCGCATGATCAGCGGCGGCTCGGCCGGGTTGATGATGATGATGGCCTTGCCCTGCCTGGCGCCGCCGACCTTCTCGACCGCGCCGGCGGTGGTGCGGGTGAAT
>Ga0172382_10001825_pt1 | contig 36857 bp, 45 predicted proteins | sample Leawel138RmetaG_FD_122245 | JGI IMG/M metagenome (GOLD analysis project Ga0172382, IMG submission 122245) | Leachate microbial communities from a municipal landfill in Southern Ontario, Canada - Leachate well 138R metaG | ecosystem: Engineered > Solid waste > Landfill > Unclassified | place... | reverse complement strand
TAATACTGCAATTTTTAACATTTTATAACCTACCTATTTACTTAGAATTTTAAAAAATAATTTAAAGTATATATATACCGTAGGTGCTGTAAATAGTATGCTATCAAATCTGTCTAGTATTCCGCCATGTCCCGGCAAAATTCTTCCAAAATCTTTTATCTTGCAAAATCTTTTTATAGAAGATGCAAAAAGATCTCCTATCTGGCCAGTTATACCGCATAGAATTCCAACGATTAAGTAATGAAATAAAGGTATAGATATCCCCGTTTTATAAAACACTGCACCTGCAATAAAACAAAATAAGGTGCTGCCTGCAATACCTCCTAATGCACCTTCTATGGTCTTATTAGGACTTATTTTAGGACATAATTTATGCTTACCAAAATTTATACCGGCAAAATAGGCTAAGGTATCAGATAACCATGCTGTTACAAAAGGAAGTAAAACTAATGCCCTGCCATAATTCCCTTTTTGCAGGAATTGTATATTGCTGAATAAAAAAGGTATGTAAATTAAGCCTAAAATAGTAATTGCTATATCTAATATACTCCTATCTCTTTTAATTATATCAAAAAATAACAATATTAAAATTATAAATAACATTGAAGAAAGTAATACAATAGAATTTTTATTTATAGTAATGATTGCATAATAGCATATTGCACCAAAAAAACCTATCAAAGCATTAGGCTTGAAATCTGCATTTTTAAAAGCATTATAATACTCATGTAAGCCTACAATAGAAAGCAAACATGTTAAAAATGCTAATGTTTTACCGCCTAAATAAAGAGCGGCAATCATTATAGGAAGACTTATAATTACGCTGATAACTCTGGTTCTTAACATGTTATTCCTCCATTTTCAATCCACCAAATCGCCTGTTTCTGGTATTATAATCGTTTATCGCCTCGATCAAATTTTCTTTTTTAAAATCCGGCCAAAACACGTCCGTAAAGTATAATTCGCTATAGGCTCCTTGCCATATTAAAAAGTTGCTTAATCTTTTTTCTCCTCCGGTTCTTATAATCAAATCAGGTTCATTGGCTGTATATAGGTATTTGGATACTAACTTTTCATTTATATCTGTCGGTGTAATAGTTTTTTTTAGTATCATTTCAGATATAACCCTAAATGAGTTTACTAGTTCGTCCTTACCACCATAGTTAAGTGCAATATTAAATAAAAGTCCCTTATTATTTTTGGTCAATTCTACAGCCTTAATAATCTCTTCCTTTGTTTTTTTGGGTAATGGTTTTATATCCCCAAGAATTCTAATTTTTACGTTGTTTCTATTAATCTCATCAATTTCTTTTTTTAGAAATTCTATTAAAAGATAATTAATTAAATATTCTACTTCTTCTAACGGTCTTTTCCAATTTTCAGTCGAGAACGCATATACAGTTAATATTTTTATTTTAATACTGCTTGTATATCTTACAATTTCTTTTAAAGCTTCTACCCCTGCTTTATGTCCTAAAGTCCTAGGTAACTTTTTTTGACTTGCCCATCTTCCATTGCCATCCATGATTATTGCTATGTGTTCAGGCAATGTATTTAATTTCTCAATCATTAAATACCTCCAAATTAACAAGGAATTTATATTAATGATTATATTTTACTCAGTATATTACTCAAATAAACGCCCCTCAATAATAGAGGGGGTAATTAGTTAAAGCGCGATACTGTTAAAATAACCTTATCATCATCTTCAATATGCTTTATTACAATAGGTTCCTTATCTTTCCTCTCATCTATTTTATTCTTATGCAAAGTCTGAGTCATTTGAACTATCAATTCTTTATTTTTATCTAATTTTTCAATTACATAATTAAGCTTATTACCGACAAAATCAGTCTTATAATTCAGAATTATACCTCCATTATCTCTTTTTCTTTCACTTCAATAATGTCATCTATTTCTTTTGTATGCTTATCAGTAATTCTTTGAATATTATCTTCAGCTTTTTTCCACTCGTCCTCGGCAATCTTTCCATCCTTTTTTATTTTTTTTAAACTATCATTTGCGTCTCTTCTAGTATTTCTGACTGCAATTTTTGTTTCTTCCCCCATTTTTTTTACTAAACGAACAAGTTCCTTTCTTCTTTCCTCCGTCAATTGTGGAATTGTTAATCTTATTAAACTACCGTCATTAGTGGGGTTTATGCTTAAATCCGATTTTAATATTGCTTTTTCTATCAGAGGAATTGCCTTTGGATCCCAAGGTTGAATGCATATGGATCTTGGATCGGGGGCAGAAATATTTGATAACTGGTTTATGGGTGTCTCTGTTCCGTAATAATCTACATTTATACGATCTAAAATAGCTGGGTTTGCACGGCCTGCCCTCAAAGAAGCCAAATCTCTTTTCAATACTCCTATTGTTTTGCTCATTTTGCTTTCAGAACTTTTCTCAATTTCACTAATCAATTTATATCCTCCTTTACTATTGTACCTATAGTTTGACCTTTGATAACTTTTAAAAAGTTATCAGGATTTTTTAAGTCAAACACTATTATGGGAACCTTATTATCCATGCATAAAGAAGCCGCTGTTGAATCCATAACTCCAAGGCCTTTATTAATCACATCTATGTATGTTAGCTTATCATATTTTTTTGCATCTTTATTGATCATAGGATCAGAATCGTATACTCCATCTACTTTTTTAGCCAATAGAATAACATCTGCTTCTATTTCTGCTGCCCGTAAAGCCGCAGTGGTATCTGTTGTAAAGTATGGATTACCTGTACCTGCTGCAAAAATAACAACTCTTCCTTTTTCTAAGTGACGAACAGCTCTTCTTCTAATATAGGGTTCTGCAACTTGTCTCATTTCTATTGCTGTTTGAACTCTAGTTTCCACACCTATTCTTTCTAGCGCATCTTGAATTGCTAACGAATTTATTACTGTTGCAAGCATACCCATATGATCTGCAGTCGTTCTGTCCATATCTTTGCTACTTCTGCCTCTCCAGATGTTACCACCTCCGACAACTACCGCTATCTGTATATTCATATCTGCTAAAATTTTAATTCTATCAGCAATATAAGAAATCATATCCCCATTTATACCAATTCTTTCTTCCCCAGCTAGAGCTTCTCCACTTAGTTTTAAGACTATTCTCTTATATTTAATATCTTCTTGCAATTCTAATACCTCCGGTTAAACTAATTTCTACATATCTTTAAAAACTCCTTCTTATTTTAAAAAAGAGAACAAAACGTTCTCTTTTAAGCATAATTATTTACCCATCTGGAGCATAACTTCTTTTGCAAAGTCTTCATCTTTTTTTTGTAATCCCTCACCCAATTCATACCTAGTAAACCTTCTAATTGTGATATTCTCTCCTATTCTGGCAATTAAGTCTAAAAGAACATCATTAACTGTCTTATCGGTGTCCCTTATAAAAGGTTGCTCCAATAAACAAATTTCTTTATAAAATTTTTCTATTTTACCCTCAACCATCTTTTCTATAATATTATCAGGCTTTCCTTCATTTTTTGCCTGTGCTCTATATATTTCTTTTTCTTTCTCAATTAGTTCCGTATCGACATGTTCTCTTGAAATATATAATGGGCTTGATGCAGCTACTTGCATGGCCATATCCTTAACAAAATTTTTAAATCCTTCATTTTTTGCTACAAAATCCGTCTCTGAATTAACTTCAATTAATACTCCAATTCTTCCTCCGCCATGTATATATGATTCAACAATACCTTCCGTAGCTATTCGGCCGGCTCTTTTAGCAGCTGCTGATAAACCTTTTTCTCTCAGCAATTCTATTGCCTTTTCCATGTCTCCGTTGGTATCTACTAAAGCTTTTTTACAATCCATCATGCCTGCACCGGTTCTCTCTCTGAGTTCCTTAACAATCGATGCTTTAATCATTTTATCTCCTCCTAACAGAATTAAAGGTAAGAGATGTTATTAAAACAAACCCTTACCATAACTTTTGTATTTATTCAGAAAGTTGTTCACCTTGTTTTGCTTCAATAACAGCATCAGCTATTTTTGATGTTAAAAGTTTTACTGCTCTTATTGCATCATCATTACCCGGAATTGGATAGTCAACTTCTTCAGGATCACAATTTGTATCAACAATTGCAACCACAGGGATTCCTAAAATTCTGGCTTCTTGAATAGCTATCCTTTCTTTTCTGGGATCTACTATAAAAATAGCACCCGGTAATTCTTCCATGTTTTTAATTCCTTTTAGGTTTTTCTCCAGCTTTTCTTTTTCTGCATTTAACCTAATAACTTCTTTCTTAGGTAATACATCAAATACCCCATCTTCTTCCATTTTTTCTAATTCATCAAGCCTATCAATTCTCTTTTTAATTGTTTTGAAATTCGTTAGCATTCCCCCAAGCCATCTTTGGTTAACATAAAACATATCACATCTTGTAGCTTCAACCTCAATTGACTCTTGGGCTTGTTTTTTGGTACCGACAAATAAAACACTTTTACCTGAATCAGCAATTTCTTTTATAAACTCATAAGCCTCCTCAACCTTTTTTACGGTTTTTTGAAGGTCAATAATATAAATGCCGTTTCTTTCAGTAAAAATATATTCTGCCATTTTTGGATTCCATCGTCGTGTTTGGTGCCCAAAATGAACACCTGCTTCTAACAATTGTTTCATTGATATTACAGACATTTAATACACCTCCTGGTTTTTCCTCCATAACCTTCATATCGCTTAAAGACAAAATGCACCCTTTAAACAATCAAGTTATGTGTGAATTTTCACAATTTGTAGTATAGCATAGTCAAAATTTATTATCAATATTTTTTTATAAGTTTACTCATATTATTCATCTTGGTTTGTAATAATATTTACTATTTCATCAATTGTAGAACCTTTTTTAATACTAAATGATCCGCATTTAATACTTTTATCAAAATTTTTTATATAATTTATAAATTCTTGCTTATCATCAATCAACTCACTTTTAAATAAAACATCTGTAAGCTCATGTAAACCGCATTTTTCTTCTATTACAATCTTTACACTTTCCTCTTCACGTGTATCACTAATATTTTCTAAATCAATACTTTTATTTATCAAATCTTTTGGATCTATTATTAGCAGCCCCTTTTTGGCAGCTTCCTTAATAATAAAATCATCAGTAATTCTTTTATTTTGAACATTGATATTTATAAGAGAAGCCATAACTAAGCCTAACCCTAGCCCTAAAATAATATTTTTAATCCTATACATTCCCATTTCACACATCTCCATTATATAAAGATAAGATAAGGGATACCTCACCTTTTCCTATATCTAGAAGTCTTGCAATTTCAGCAACATCCATGCCTTTATTATAATATTCATATATCATATTTATTTTTTTGTTTGAATCTATTTTATCTTTAATAACTTCTTTTGAATTTTCATTAGATATTATTTCTTGATCCTTTATGATTTTTATCTCATTTTCTTTTATTTTGTTAATAGATTCTTTAAATTCTTTAATGCTGTGGTCAATCTGATCAACTAAAGCTTCAGAAGTATATTTTAATTCATCAATTATCTCATCAGCTTCTGTAATTGCTTTTCTAATTTCCTGTTCTTTCACATACAAATCAAAATACATACCTTCCCCTTTAAGTTTATCGGAAAAAATCAAAAAAAGTGATACCATTATCATTCCTAATCCTATTAAGGTAAGAAAATAATTCGCATAATTAAACATTTTTCACCCCGGTTATATTCTAATATCTATTTTTGATTGTCTTTCTTGATTTACAGATAAATCTGTTTTTATTTTTTCTTTGCTATTATTCTTTTTGTTCTTTTTATTTCTTTCATGTTCTTTTGGATTACTTTGTCTGCCATCTTTATTTATTCTTGCATCGAACAATTTATCAGATTTACTTACTTGCTTTAATAATTTATCTTGATTCTCTATATTCTTCAAATTAATTATGTGTGCATTACTCTTTTCATTATTAATTTCTAATTGTTTGGCTTTATGCATTTCAGGAGTTCTTGGAATAAGCATCTGAAAGTCAATAGATTTAATTGACATATCATCTCCACCTTACTTTTCATACGAACCTATTTTAACTTCTCCACCATATCTATAAAAAGTTGCATATTGAACTTGGTCCTTTATATAAAGAGAATTGCTTCCTATTGTAATCTTTGTGCCCGGGTACACTAGCTGTTCTACTTTTATCTTTCCATTAGATATGTCTTCAATATATGATTCTAAATCTTTAATTTCTGTTCTAAGATTCTTTATTCTTTCTTTTGTCTGTAGCTTCATTACTATAGATTTGTTTAAAAGAACTCTTTTATCATCCGGTAATTCAGCCTTTTTGCTATACTTTGTAAGTAAATCTACAGCTTGGGAAAGTCTCTGATAATTTTCTTTTGTAATTTCCTGTTCATTTTTTAGTGAATCATATTTTGTCCTTATTTCAGGGTTTGTACCAACTTCTAAATTAGTGCTGGTAGCCATGGGTGAGCCAATTACCTTTGCTTTAATTTCCTCACAAGCCTTGATATCACCACCTACCAATAAACCCTTTCTACCTTTTACCTCCATTCTTTTCCCGCAATAAACTATACTATGCATGATTGCTTCAGCCTCAATATTGCCTTTAGCATATACTTTGCTATTTTCTATAAATTTTGCTATTAAATCTCCGCCGCATTGTAATTCCCCTTTATTCATGCCTTGCATACCTCTATGCAGTATAATATTACCTCCGGCTTTAATATATGCACCTTCAACAACACCGTATACTTCTATATCTTCATCAGCATCTATAGAAAAACCGGTAATAACATTTCCTCTAACTATAACTTTACCATAAAATCTTATATTTCCGGTAGAATTATCAACATTTGCAGGCACTTCATATATTGGCAATACATGTACTTTATTATCAATTAACTTTACCTCTCCCTTGCTCGTTGAAACTAAGCCTAATCCATCTTCTGTGGCTTTTACATTCTTACCTTTAGGTAAATTTAATTTCTTCCCATCTTTTGCCTTAACCTCTTCATTATGGACATTGTATCCAACAACACCTTCTGTAGGAGGAATCATTGTAACCAACAATTGGTCTTCATTAATATTTTTTATTAATGATAATTCTCTAAAATCAACTTTTCCGTCCTCTGAAATGCTTACTTTCTTTTCTACTGATATATCAAAATGATAATCTAAAACAGCATCTTTACCATTAATCGGAGGGGTTCCAATTGCTATCATTTTTTTCTGGCTATAAACCTTATTGTTTACAATAGAGTTTATAGTATCATTTATTAGACCATACTTAATATTATTTAATTCCAATTGTTCATATATATCATTAAGTTCTACTTCCTTGCCTCCTTGAGGAGGAAAAACAATGATATATGCCTCCATTTTATCCGGGGATACTGAAATTTCATAGCTGCAATCAATTATTTCCGCTTCTTTTTCATCTATATCATTACTTGCTTTTTCTTCAAGTCCTTTATCCTCTATAATCACTTCTTTATTTTCTGCAATATTTTCGTTATAATCATTAGCTGTAGAACTTGAATTCAAAGAGGTTTCAATATTATCCAACGTTTTTTCTAATCTATTGATTTTTTCTAAATTAAGATGTTCTTCTTTTAAACCCACTTTAATCTTATAATTCGTTCCAAAGAATTTTTTATTTTCTTCCAGTATTTCTATGTCCAAATTATCTTTTACAGAGCCCAGTTTCTCTGCCGCATCTACTATTAGCTTTTCTAAATTATTTCCTTGCAAAACAATTGAATCTTTATCCAAAATATCACCACCAATAATTTATTATAGAAATAACTTTAAATTCTTTTTCAATCTGATAATCGCTTTTGTATGTAATTGAGATACTCTCGATTCTGATATGCTTAATATAGAACCTATTTCTTTATATGTTAGCTCTTCAAAATAGTATAGTGTAATAATACTCTTTTCTTTTTCTGGTAAATTGTCAATAAAGCCGGCAATGATTATTTTTAGTTCTTCTCTTTCGATTACCTTTTCCGGACTATCGTCCAATCTTTCCGACTTAAAGCTTGTCTCCCTGCTTTGTTCCAGATAGTCATCCAATGATACTAAAGTATAAGAAGAAATACTGTTAATTCTTTTATGGAATTCCTCCAGTGAAACACCAAGCTTTTCAGCTACTTCTTTATCAGTTGCACTTTCACCTTTTTCCGATTCTATTTCGTCATATGCCAGTTCTATTTCTTTAGCTTTTTGTCTAACAGAACGAGGAATCCAATCCGCCTCTCTAAGAAAATCAATTATTGCACCTCGTATTCTTATCTGAGCATATGTATCAAACTTAACACCTCGAGAAAGATCATATTTATCTATGGCATCTATAAGTCCAAAAATACCGTAGCTTACTAAATCATCATAATCTACAGTGTTTTTATAATTAACAAACAATCTTCCTGCGATATACTTAACCAGATAAATATAGTGTAAAATCAATTTTTCTCTTATTTGTTGATCCTTTTCAGTTGTATACTTTTCCCACAAAGCAGTTATATCCATACTTATATCCCCATATTGAATTATTTTTCATTAATACCCTTATTATATAAAGAAGCAGGATTAACCTCACGGAATGAATCATCCTCACTAAAACTTTCTTTATTTAATTCTCTTAGTTCTTCGTCAGAAATAGGAGGTATTTCAAGTTGAAAAGATCCTTTATTTTTTGATTTAGCTTTGCTCCTTTTTTCTGTTAATAAAAATTTTAGAATAATATTTAATAATAGAAAAACTGATGTTAGAATAATATTTATTATTACAATTTTTTCAAAGTCTACTTTAAATAAATATCCAAAAACAATATTTATGACAGTACCGAGAAAAATAAATATATAAGTGAAAATATTTACAAGTTCCATATCATTTTCCTTACTTATATTTGTTTTATACCAAATCCGATTGTTTTTATTAACAGTTTACCTGTTTCTGAATATAGTTCTATTGTTCTACCATATGTACCACCGGTATCTTCAGCAATTAAAGAAATATTCAACTTTTTTAGAGTTTCCTTGGTTGCATTTATATTTCTGGTACCTATTCTCATTATATCAGAAGTATCGCCAAAATTAAACATTTGGGCACCGCCTGCGATTTTACTTACTATACCGGATTTTTGTGCACCCTTTTTTATCATATCATTTAAAAGTTTTTCAATTCCCGTATCTGCAAATTTTGCCGGGTTGCTATTATTTTTTATTTGCTTACTATCAGGGAGCATAATGTGTGCCATACCGGAAATCTTGCTTTTCCTATCGTATAAGCAAATACCTACACAAGAGCCTAAACCCAATGTTGTAAGTATAGTAGGTGCATATACAGTGTTCAAATCAGCCATTCCAACCTTTACAACTTCAGCCATACTTATACTACTCCTAAACTATTAAGTAATATTTCAAAAGAACCACCATCAGGAATTAAAAAGAAATTACCTTTAACTAAATTTGAGCCTTCAATAAATTCCGTTTCAATAAGAAGTACATGATCACCAACTTGTCCAAAAAGTGCAATAGGTACACTCATAATAGCACCTGCCATGTCTATAGCAAGGCTAGGCACCGAAACATTAATTTTTAAACCGGTTAGGGAAGACAACGAAGATAAATAGGATCCGGCTAGTATATTTCCAACTTCCTTTAAAGCTGAACGTTCCATTTCATCTAATTCCGGATTAAAATCATTTTTACCCATTAATAAATTTGTTAAAAGTTTAGAAGATGTTTTATCTATAATAAACATAATGCTGCCGGTCATATCTCCGAATAATTGAAAATATATACCTGATACTAAAACTTCCGCTCCCCCAATTAAATCGGCTACATCTTTAAATTCGACAATGTTTACTTTTGGAACTTTCATATCAATTTTTTTTGATACCATTTTAGAAAGGGCTGTCACTGCGTTTCCGGCTCCAATGTTTCCTATTTCTTTAAGCACATCTATTTGCATTACATTCAAATCATCTACTTTAAAAGACAAAATATCACTTCCTTTAATATAGCTAAATATTTAAAATCTTTTGTACGTCCAATAAAATTACTATTCTTTCTTCTAATTTTCCAATACCGTATACATTACCCGACTCAATATTACCTATGGATTCAGGCGGCTCTTCTATCAATTCGCTATCAATATCAATAACTTCAGTTGCAGAATCAACTATCAAGCCTACGATAGTTTCATCAGCATAAACAATTATAATTCTCGTGTTTTCAGTTAATGCTGATTCGCCAAGATTAAACTTTTCTTTTAAATCAATTATTGGTACTATCTCACCTCTTAAGTTTATTACTCCTTTTACATAAGAAGAAGTCTTTGGGACTCTAGTTATTTCACTCATTTTTTCAATTGTTTTTACTTGTAGTATATCAATACCATATTCCTCATCATCAAGTTTAAAGACCACAAACTGTTTCATGATTCCCTTGCCATCCATAAAGCCACCCCCTAAATTATAGAGTTTGTATCTATTATTAATGCAACTTGTCCATCACCTAGTATAGTAGCACCGGCAATAGCTTTTATATTGCCTAAATACTTCCCAAGTGATTTTATAACTATCTCATGTTGCCCAATTAAGTTGTCCACTACAAGTCCGGAATTTTTTTCTCCTTTTTTAACCACAACAAGAGTTATATATTCTTGTTGTTCGTTGTAGTTTTTTACATCTAAAATATTTGCTAACCTTATAATGGGAAGTACATTTTCTCTATAAAGAAGTACTTCTTGACCCTGTACATTTTTTATGTTTTCAGCCTTAATAGATGTTATTTCTTTAATAGAATTAAGAGGAATTGCATATTTTTCTGTTCCCAAGTTTACTAATAAGGCTTGGATAATAGCTAACGTTAATGGTAGTCTTATTATAAATTTGCTCCCGCAATCTATAACAGATTCCACTTCAACGTTTCCACCTAAAGATTCTATTTTTGTTTTAACGACATCTAATCCAACACCTCTTCCGGATAAATCTGAAATACTAGCAGAAGTACTAAAACCGGGTTTAAATAAAAAATTAATTATTTCATTATTGTTTAACTCATCTGCTTCAGCTTTAGTAGCAAACCCTGTATCAATAATTTTATTTTTTATTTTATCTGTGCTTATTCCTTTTCCATCATCTTCTACTTCAATTACAACACTATTTCCGTCTTGATAAGCTTTTAGGAATAGTCTTCCATCGACCGATTTATTATTTTTAACCCTTTCTCCCTTGCTTTCAATACCGTGATCTATAGAATTCCTTATTAAATGAATCAATGGATCGCCTATCTCATCAATTACTGTCCTATCTAATTCTGTTTCCTCTCCTGTCATGGTTAAAGTTATTTCTTTACCAAGTTCTTTAGATAAATCTCTTACCATTCTGGGAAACCTATTAAATACTCTTTCTATAGGTACCATTCTTACTTTCATTACTGCATCATGTAAACTTGTTGTAATTCTTTCCAAATATTCTACCGCTTCTGTCATATTTAAATCTCCGGATTCTATTTCTATGCCCTCCAACCGTGTTTTTATAATTATTAGTTCACTAACGAGATTCATTAAGTTATCCAACCGATTAATATCTACTCTTACGGTTTTACCTATTTTGGCTTTTTTTACAGACAAATCATGATAATAATCTGTCTTGGCCGTCAACTCTTCGTTATCAATATGGGTAACCGTTATTTCTTCAACATCCTTAGCTCCTTCATTAATGTAAATAACTTCTTCAATAATTACCTCTTCAATTTCAGATATTGATTCTATATCTTTTTTTACAACATTCTTATCTACCGATGCCACAACTGCTAATTTGAACTCTCTGTCAAATTTTTCATCTTCTATATCTTCTACTTTTGGAGACGATTTAAAAATCTCAGAATATTCTTCCAATGTTTTAAAAACTATAAAAGCTCTAGCTGACTTTAGCATACATCCTTTTGCCAATACGATTTTTATTTTATATACTTTCATACCTTCGCTTAATGCTTTTCTAGTGAGCTCTTCATCATATTGGTTAAATAAAAAGTCTTCTATGTAATTGTCCTTTTGTGATGCTTCACCCTTATTGCTTTCTTTACTTTCCTTATCACTGACATTCTCCTTGCTTAATGATTTTAATTTGTCCTTCAAATGATTAATTCCGGTTTCAGGCTCTTTACCGCTATTTGAAATACTATCTATTGAGGTTTCTAAATAATCAAGACATTCAAATAGTATATCTATCATATGCGAGTTAACTTTGACTTCTCCGTTTCTTAAAGAATCCAAAACGTTTTCCATTTCATGAGTAAGACTCATTATTGTTGTAAACCCCATCGTACCGGCCATACCTTTAATAGTATGTGCAACTCTGAAAATTTCATTAAGCAATTTAACATTATCCGGATTTGATTCCAATCCTAATAAGCTTTGGTTAAGGCTTTGTAAATGCTCTTGGGATTCCTCTATAAATATTTCTAGGTATTGACTAATATCCATATTCTACGCCTCCATATATTTTAGTATTTGCATAGCAATATCTTCTAAAGATAATACAATATCAATAACACCGGCTTGTATAGCAGACTTTGGCATACCATATATTACACTTGTTTCTTCATTTTGAGCTATTGTTTTACCGCCTGCTTCTTTAATCTTCTTTATTCCTATTGTACCGTCTGTGCCCATTCCTGTCATTATAACTGCTATTATATTATTGCTTCCCAAATCTGCCAGTGACTCCATCATAACATTTACTGAAGGTCTATGTCCGCTAACTAAAGGCTTTTGATTTGTTTTTATCTCATACCCGCCATTTCTATTGATTATTTCCATATGATATTCTCCAGGTGCAATATATGCATAACCTTGTTTTACAATCTCACCATTTTCAGCTTCTTTTACACTTATTTTAGATAAACCATCCAATCTTTTTGCCAGGGATTTTGTAAAACCGGGCGGCATATGCTGCACAATAAAAATTGCAGCAGGTATATCAATAGGTAGCCGACATATTAAATCTTGCAAAGCTTTTGGACCTCCTGTAGAAGTACCTATACCAATAAAATACTTAATGCTACTACTTTTAGCATATAAGAGACTCTTTTTACTAGAAATATCTTGCAATGGATCTGTCTCGGCCGGTTTATAAATAAAACTTGATTTTGCTAAACTCTTTATTTTAGAAAGAATCTCGTTCTTTATTAAATCTATATTTTCTTTTAAAAACATCCCTTTAGGCTTAGTAACAAAATCTGCTGCCCCTAATTCCAGAGCTTTAATCGTTGACTCCGCTCCTTTAGTTGATAGGCCTGAAAGTATTATTACAACAGGAAAATAGTTTGTTTTCTTTAGTTCTTCTAAAACAATTAGTCCATTCATTAATGGCATTTCAAGATCAAGAGTAATCACATCCGGTTTTAATAACAATGTCTTTTCAATGCATTCCTTACCGTTTTTTGCAGTACCGACAACATCAATTTGACTGTCTGTTTTTAAAATATCCGTGAGTATTTTTCTAATCAAAGCTGAATCATCTACAACAAGCACTTTAATTTTTTTTGAAATCAATCAACTCAGTCCTCTTTTTAGTAATTTCCTTTGTTCATTAAAAATAAATTTTATCAGTGTGTCTCTATCACTTCTTTTCATATTTTTAAATTCAACACCATATTCAAATAAAAACGACTTTTCTATATTAAACATTTTTCTTTTAATAATTCCTTTTAGAAAAAGAATGTTTTTTTCATCTATTTTAATCTCAAGTCCAACCAGATCGTTTAAGCTCATCTCAAGTTTTGCGAAAAAAAGCGCACCGCCTCCGCTAATATCAGATAAAATAGCTTCATGATAATTACCTGAATTTTCGTTATCGTTATCATTACTTTTTTTTATTTTTATCGTTCTTGTAAGCTTTAACCTATAATATCCTCGTCTTTGTGTTTTTTTTAATTCCGATACCGCTTTTAATCTTATAATCGAAATTTTCCCATATTCTTTCTCCAAAACAACTGTATCAAATTCATAAACACCTTCTTTTTTAGGTATAATGATTTTGACTGATTCCCCATCTCGAAAGTAGACTAAGCTACCTTTATATATTGGATTAAAAATATCTAAAAATTCATTATAAACACCTGCAATTTGACTAATATATTCTGTTTTCGTATTTCTTTCTTTAGATATGACTTGAATCTTATTTCCAATTTTAAAAAAATCATTTAAATCCAATATAACAACCTCCGAAGAAAATAACACTAATTAAAAAACCATTTTAGTTTATTGATAAATAATTTAATACCATCTTGAGCTCCTTGTTCCTCATAATAGTTACTCAAAAGAGTATCGGCAATACTTGATATGTTTTTTGATGCCTCACTGTTTTTATTCATTAATACAAACGGCTGCTGGCTTTTTACAGCATTTTTAACATTCTTATCATTTAGAATAAATCCTAATTTATAAACCTTCATATCTAAAAATTTTTCAGAGGCTTCTACCAGTTTATTAAGCAAATTTTCTGCTTCTCTTACACTCTCTGCTCTATTAATTAATAATTTAACCTCTTTTGATTTATCCTTTTGAGATATTACTTTAATTAGAGTGTACGCATCTGTAATTGCAGTCGGCTCAGGAGTAGTAACTAAAATAATTTCTTTCGCTGCATAAATAAAACTTAGTACATTATTCGAAACACCGGCTCCTGTATCAATAAAAACTATATCTGCTTCCTCATCCAGTTTGCTTAACTGTAATAATAGATTAGCCAGTTGATTCTTATCTATTTTTATTAAATCTTGTATACCCGAACCTCCGGATATAAACCTAATACCTTCCGGCCCTTCTTCAATAATTTCCAACATATCTCTTTTATAGTTTATTACATCAGATAAGCTATACTTTGGCGATTTACCAAGCACTATATCAATGTTAGATAGTCCTAAATCAGCATCAATTATTATAATTTTAAGTCCGAGTTGGGATAATTTAATACCTAGATTTATCGCTAAATTTGTCTTACCAACTCCGCCTTTGCCACTTGTAATAGTAATAACTCTGGCTGATTTTTTTGAACTTCTACCATATGTATTTTCTTTTATTTTATTATAATCCAAATTCTTAAATATCTCACGTAGTTTTTCAGCTTGATCTTTCATATAATCTATCACCTAACAATGAATTAATTATTTTGTTAACATCAGCAACTTCAATATCATCAGGTACATTTTGTCCAACTGTAAAATAAGACAATGGTTTTTTTGTTAAATATGTGGTATTTAGTATAATGCCAAATGAAGATGTTTCATCAATCTTTGTAAAAAGTAATTTATAATCTTTTAAAAAACCGTAACTATCAATTATTTCTTTACAATCTGCCATTTTAGTCGTTGCACTAATAACTAGGTAAACTTGACTATCAATATCTTCATTTAATAAAGGTTTTAATTCCATAAGCTGATATCTGTCTTTGTGGCTTCTTCCTGCCGTATCCACCATTATTATATCTTTTTCTTTATACTTTTTAATAGCATCAATAAACTCTAATGGTGAATAAATTACAGATAAAGGTACATTGATTATCTCGCTATATGTTCTCAGTTGCTCGACAGCCGCTATTCTGTATGTATCAGATGTTATAAATCCAACCTTCTTTTTCTTTGATAAAGAAAAAATAGCAGCTAACTTAGCCAAAGTTGTTGTTTTTCCTACACCAGTTGGCCCTACAAAAATCCTAACCTTTTTTGATGAATCATTAAAACCGTCATTTTCCTTTGGGAAATATTCTAATAAAATGTTGTAAATAAAGTTTCTTACAATATTTTCATCTTCTTGTATTTGCAATGTCAAGTCTTCACTGATACGTTTTTTTATTCCGCTAATTATCTCTTCCTCTACCTCATTTTTTCTCAATCTATTTAAATATTCTTTAACAAGATCGGAAAACTTATCGTCACCTTCTTTGATAGTATTATAAACTTTGTCTATCATGGTTTTTAGTTCACTGAATTCCGATTGCATATTTTTCATGGGCATGTTAATATCTGTGTTTAGAAAAACATCTTTTCTTTTGTTTTCAATAGAACTATTATTAGTAGAGTTTTCTTTTTCTTGCTCAATTTTCTTAGTAATATCAGATCTTTTTTCTTCTTGTTTTGTATAATCATCTACAGTAGCTACTACTTCTATTAAAGGTTTAATAAAAAAACCGGCAATCCCTTTTTTTCGAACCTTTCTTGTACTAATTATTATAGCATCTCTACCTAAATCCATTTTTACTTTTTGCATCGCTTCCTGCACTGTTTCACCCATATATCTTTTTACTCTCATCAAATACTCACCATCCCAATTGATTGTACTTCAATAGAAGGATCAATCTCATTATAAGATAACACTGTTAACCCGGGTAAAACCCCCTCCGAAATCCTTTTAAAATACATTCTTACCATCGGAGAAGTTAAGATAAGGGGTTGTTCGCCAACAGACATTACATTTTGTACTTCCTTCATCAAACTGCTTGCAATGCGTTGCGAAATGCCGGGGTCAACAGATAAATAAGTGCCATAATCAGTTTGTTGTACTGAATCAATTATTGCTTGTTCCAATTCTTGATCCAAAGTTATCACTTTAGATTTTTTGCCGCTTATAAACCGTTTAGTGATTGCGCGAGACATAGCTTGTCTGACATATTCAGTTAACATATCCGTATCTTTTGTAATAGTAGCATAATCAGCTAATGTTTCCAAAATAGTTACCAAATCTCTTATAGATATATCTTCTTTTAATAAATTTGATAAAACTCTATGTACTTCACCCAGTGAAAGAGCTTTAGGAACTACTTCATCTACCAACGCAGGATACATTTCTCTAGTATTATCCAGAAGTTTTTGTACATCTTGTCTTCCTAATAACTCAGCGGAATATTTTTTGATTATTTCAGTTAAATGTGTTGCTATAATTGATGGGGAGTCTACAACAGTATATCCCATCATTTCCGCCTTTTCTTTCTGGTTTTCGCTTATCCAAACGGCAGGCAAACCAAAAGCGGGTTCTACCGTTTTAACACCCTCAAGCTCCCCTTCCGCGGTACCGGGGTTCATAGCTAAAAAGTTATCAAACATTATTTCACCATTTGCAACTTCTATACCTTTTATCTTAATCAAATATTCATTGGGTTTTAATTGTATATTATCTCTAAGCCTTATTATTGGCACGACGATACCCAGATCTAATGCACATTGTCTTCTAATCATTACTACTCGATCTAAAAGATCCCCCCCTTGCTCAGAATCGGCTAATGGAATAATACCATAACCAAATTCCAATTCAATAGGGTCTACCTGTAATAATGACATAACATTCTCCGGTTTTCTGATTTCATCTACTTCAATATCCTGATCCAGCATTTCTTGTTTCAATTCTGCTTCTTTTATAGTCTTTTGTAAAGTAAAAGCCATAAATGCCATCAATCCTGATAGTATTATATTAGGAATAGCCGGTAAACCGGTAAAAGCCAACAGGAATACAACCCCGGAGACTATATAAAGAGATTTTGGTTGAGTCAGCAATTGTATTAATATATCTTCACCTAAATTAGAATCTGATGCTGCTCTCGTAACAATTATACCTGTAGCAGTTGAAATCAATAAGGCAGGAATCTGGCTTACCAAGCCATCACCCACAGTAAGGTTAGTATATACCGAAGCAGCGGTTGTAAAATCCATGCTCTTTTGTAGCATCCCGATTGCAAAACCTGCGGTAATATTAATTATAGTAATAATTATTCCGGCTATCGCATCTCCCTTAACAAACTTACTTGCACCATCCATTGCACCATAAAAATCAGCTTCCCGTTGAATCTTTATTCTTCTTTCTCTAGCTTCACCTTCACTTATTAAACCGGAATTCAAGTCGGCATCTATAGCCATTTGCTTACCGGGCATAGCATCCAATGTAAACCTGGCAGATACCTCAGCAACCCTTTCTGCACCTTTGGTTATTACCATAAATTGAATAACTACAATTATTAAGAATATTATAATTCCTACAATCGAATTATTGCCAATAACAAAATGTCCAAAGGATTCAATTACCTTACCGGCATTGGCCTTACCTAATATAAGCTTTGTAGAAGAAATATTTAAACTCAATCTAAATAAAGTGGTAACAAGAAGTAAAGATGGAAATATAGAAAATTGCAAAGCCTCTTTAGTATACATAGAAATTATCAATATCATTAAGGATAACGATATGTTAAATGTTAATAATATATCCATCAAAAAATTTGGAATCGGAATAACTATTAAAAGTACTATCCCAATAATAGCTAAAGACACAACAATATCTCCAAATTTAAACACTTTGCCCATTTTAATTCTCCTTTAGACTGTATACATAAGCTAGCACTTCGGCTACTGCCTGATATAAATCTTCCGGTATCTCTTGACCGATATCAACACTTTTGAACAATATTTGCGCTAAGTCTTTATTCTCAACTATAGGAATAACACTTTTATTTGCTACTTCTTTTATCCTTTGAGCAATTAAATCTTTACCTTTTGCAACAATATACGGTGCCTGAGCTATATCTTGATCGTATTTAATTGCAATAGCCAAATGAGTAGGGTTTGTGATAATTACATCTGCTTTTGGTACTTCTGCTATCATTCTTCTAAGTGATAATTGTCTTTGCTTTTCTCTTATTTTTGATTTTACTTGGGGGCTTCCTTCTATTTGTTTATACTCTTCTTTAACTTCTTGCTTAGTCATCCTTAAATTCTTTTCATACTCCCAAATTTGAAATCCATAATCGAATAAGGATAGTATTAGTAAGATTATTGATACTCTAAAACCTATAGAAATTATAGAATTCCCAATAAATGCAACAGAATTATTTAAATCCATTTCCAGCAATTTTGGTATTGAATTATAATTATCTCTAAAAAATCTAAAAATAAAATATCCAATCAACGTAATCTTAAAAATCGCCTTTAAAAGTTCAACTATTGAATTTTTTGAAAAAAGCCTTTTAAACCCTTCTATAGGATTTAATTTGCTAAATTTCGGTGTAAGCGGCTTAATGGTGAATAAAAAACCTACTTGTAAATAATTTGCAAACATTGATGCAAATGCGGAAACCAATAAAATCGGTATTATTAATCGCATATATAACTCAATAGAATAATAAAAAAATTCTTTTATGTTTCCATTCTTGCTTAAGTCGGCAGAATAATAATAAAGGGAAAAAAACCTGTTAAGAGCAATATTAAAATTTTGATATAAATATTTTGATAAAAGCTTTATTGCCCAAAACATTGATAAAAGTAAAACTGCTGATACAATTTCTCTGCTTTTAGCAATTTGCCCTCTTTCTCTAGCCTCTCTTCTTCTTTTTGGCGTAGCCCTCTCAGTCTTTTCTTCAGAAAAAAATTGTAAGTTAATTTCAATATCATACAAATTTATCATCCTCTAGTCATGCTTTGAAGGATTATACTAATAAATGCATATAGTTTATCAAAAACATAGTCTAAAGTACTTGCAAATGCCGGTAAAATGAATATTAAAGATAAAAGTCCTATAATAATTCTAAGGGGCAGCCCAATAACAAAAACATTCATCTGCGGTACAGTTCTGGCTAAGATGCCTAATGCTACTTCTGCTAATAAAACCGCTGCTATTATTGGTAGGCCAATCTTGAAACCTATAAAAAAAGATTCAACAAATATATTAATTAAATTATTAGTAATAGCTTCTGAAAATTCCAAAGCATCAATAGGCACAACAAGGTAACTTTTTATAAGGGCAGATAAAAAAATATGATGTCCATTCGTTATTAATAGCATATTCAAAGCCAGCAAATATAGAAAATTCCCAAGCAAAGGCACTTGAACGTTATTTACCGGATCTATTATATTTACCATGCCAAAGCCTACTTGCACATCAATAATCTGGCCGGCAACTAAAAGCGAAGAAAATATTAAAAAAGAGACAAAACCTAATATAATTCCAATTAAGAATTCTTTAAAAACTAATATGGTAAAATCTATTAAACTATAATAATTTATATCAACGTTTCCAAGACTCGGTGTTATAATAAAAGTACAAAATAAAGCCAAGCCTATCTTTAAATATAAAGGCATATTTTTTCGTGAAAATATAGGAGTTATAACAAAAATTGACGTCATTCTCACAAGTACAAGTAAAAATATTAAAAACTTATTAATAAAAATATTGCTCACATCATACATTATTCTACCTTATATACCGATATATATTTTCATATAAATTTATCGTAAATTCGGTTATTATATTTCCCATCCAAGGGCCAAAAATAAGCAAAGTTAAAAAAATTGTAATAATTTTAGGTATAAATGATAAAGTAGGCTCCTGTATCTGAGTAGTTGCTTGTATAATACTTACCATTAACCCTACTAATAAAGATAAGCCTAGCATTGGAGCACTTATCATCAAGGCTACAGTAATTGCTCTTTGAGCCAAATCAATAATTATACCATGATCCACATTACCACCTCCATTAGCTGAAACCTAAAAGTAAAGACTTAATGATAAGGTTCCAACCATCAACCATAACAAATAATAAAATTTTAAATGGCAGTGATATCATCACCGGAGGTAACATCATCATTCCCATAGACATTAAAGTGCTTGCAACAACCATATCAATAATTAAAAAAGGAACGTAAAGGAAAAAACCCATTTCAAAGGCCGTTTTCATTTCAGATATAATAAATGCCGGAATCAAAGCTGTTGTAGGTATATCGTCAAACTCCAATGCACTTTCAATATCACTAAGCTTTAAAAAAAGGGCTAGGTCTTTTTCCCTAGTATATTTAAACATAAACCTCCGTACTGGCTCTAAAACTCTTTTAATTGCCGTTTCTTGCTCTATTTCTTGATTCATATATGGCTGTAGGGCAGTTTCATTTACTTCAGCAATTACCGGGGACATGATAAAAAACGTAAGAAATAATGCCAATCCAATTAAAGCTTGGTTAGGCGGCATCTGTTGAACCCCGACAGCACTCCTTGTAAAACTCAATACTATAATTATCCTTGTAAAGGATGTAACCATTATTAACAAAGCAGGCGCCAAAGACAAGATTGTAAGCAAGAACAATATTTGAAGACTCAATGCTATTTCGCCCGGCGATTCTGCAGGTTTTATATTTAAATCTATACTTGGTACAGGGATCTCCGGTTGTGCAGCTACGCTGCCCGTAATAGCAACCAATAATATAGTTATAAATAATATCAAAAAAAACAATTTTTTAGTCATTTCTACCTCTAATTTTTTTTATAACCTTAAATATACTGTTTGTAATACTTTCCTGATTTTTTCCTTCTACATCATAACTTGCTTCATCATTAACGTCACTAAGTATATTGTCAAATTTAAAGTCGGAACCTTTTTTTTGTTCTAATATTGCATTTTTAATATCTTCTTCAGATAATTTATATAAGAAGTTTATATTTTTTTGTGTAGACGATATCAAAAAGTAATTCTCCCCGATTCTAATTATATAAACATTTCTGTCATAACCTAGGGAAAGTGTTTCAACAAGTTTCATTATTTTGTTCTTACCAAAATTTTTTCTAGCTATAAACCTTGATAGATAATAGCTGGCACATAATATAATTAAGAATACTATTAAGATATACATTATCTTCATAAGACCCATAAAAAAACTCATGTTTGAATCTTTATCTAAAATACTGCCAAAAAAAATGTTTATTTGAGTTAAAAAAAATATATAATAACCATACATAAACTACCCTAATACCTTTTTTACAGCTTCAACTATTCTTTCAGGTTGAAACGGTTTTACAATAAAATCCTTTGCTCCTGCTTGTATTGCCTCTATAACCATAGCTTGTTGTCCCATAGCAGAACACATTATTATTCTTGCTGAATTATCGAGCTTTTTTATTTCCTTAACAGCTTGAATTCCATCCATCTCCGGCATTGTTATATCCATAATAACTAAATCAGGACTGGATTCTTTAAATGCATCTATTGCTTTAACACCGTTTTCAGCTTCACCTGCTATTGTAAATCCATTCTTTGTTAATACATCCTTTATCATCATTCTCATAAAAGCTGCATCATCAACAATAAGAATTCCATTTGCCATTTTTTATCCTCCCTCGAATATGCTTATTATACTACAATTCTCTAACCAGTCTTTTACTAGGGCTAACAATGTCTGTTATTCTAACTCCAAAACTTTCATCAATGACAACTACTTCACCTTTTGCAATAAACTTACCGTTCACAATAATATCAACAGGCTCACCGGCTAATCTATCTAATTCTATTACACTTCCGGGCCCAAACTCCAATATCTCTTTTATTAATTTTTTTGTCCTACCAAGTTCGACACTCACTTCCAAAGGTACATCCATTATTAAATCTATATTCTCTTTACTACCTGCTGTTTCTTGTTTATCAAAGGACTGAAATTGTACCGGTTGAACACTTATAGGCACCGAATCCTTTTCCATACTGCCGTCAAACCGAGAATCCATAATATCAGATTTAACCATTTGTATATCCTCTGTTTTAATTCGACTTATTTCCGGTTTTTCCTTCTCTTTTATATTATTCTCATTTTCTTTTGTAGTTTCTTGCAATGAAATTAAATTATTAACCATATCTTTTGCAAAATCAAATGGTATCAGTTGCATTATTTCACTGTCAATAAAACCCTCAACAATCATTTTAAAAGCAATTTTTACAATAACACCCTTATCAATCAAATCTTCAGGTAATCCTTCTTCAAATCTTATAATATAAGCCTTTGGTGGCGAAATATTAATATTCTTTTTAAACATAGTAGATAAAGATGTACATGATGATCCAACCATCTGGTTCATTGCTTCACTTATTGCACTTAAATGTAAGTCGGATATTTCTTCAGTAGTGTCTTCTCCGGTGCCACCCATCATTAAATCAGTTATTATTCTTACGTCTTCTTCTTTTAATACTAATAAGTTTGTGCCTGCTAAACCTTCAGTATATTCAACCTTAACACCTACATAGGGCAATGGATATTTAACTATTAAATCATCCCAAGTCATAACGGTTACTTTAGGAGTTGTAATTGTCACTTTATTATTAAGCAATGTAAACAATGTAGTAGCAGATGTTCCCATGCTTATATTTCCAATTTCGCCTAAGGCATCAATTTCTTCAGACGTCAATTGCATTATATCACTATTGCTTTGCTCATCTGCTGAAGTATCATTGCCTTTTAACAAAGCATCAATTTCTTCTTGGGATAGCATTTCACTCATTTAATTCATCTCCCTTCTTTTCAACTTTTGTTACCTTAACTGCCAGTTTATTTTTTATAACACCCGGTGTACCATAAAACTTCAACTTATTGCCAACAAGTATTTTCATTTGATTGTTTATTGATTTATTTAAATGTACCACATCACCTTTTTGCAAGTTTATTATATCTTTGACAGTTAAATTACAATTACCTAAAATCACGGAAATAGGTAGCAATGTAGTTTCTATCCTTTTTTCTATATGTTTTATACTGCCTTCAGTTATATCTTTGGAAATACCTGAAAACCAAAATTTCGTACTTAATTTCGATATTATAGGTTCAATAACTAAATGCGGTATGCAAATATGCATCATACCTTCAGTTGCTCCTATGCTTAAACTTAGTGTAATCAATGCAATGGTTTCATTAGGTGAAATTATTTGTGCAAACTGTGTATTTGTTTCAATATTTATTAACTTAGGTTTTAAATCTATTACGTTTTTCCAAGGGTCTTTTAAATAATTGAGTATCTGACCAAATACTTTTTCTATTAAAGTCAATTCAATTTCGGTAAATCCTCTTGTTCTTTCAAAAGCATCACCTGTCCCGCCTAAAACCCTTTCAATCATTGAAAAGCTGATACTTTGGCTTATCTCAATTAAAACAGAACCTTTAAGGGGTAAAAAGTCAACTATACCGAGTGTAGATGGATTTGGCATAGAATTACTAAATTCATAGTAAGTTAATTGATCCACGGATTCAACCTCTACTTGAACTAACGCTCTTAAAAAACCGGATAAATAAGTTTGCAAAAGTCTAGAAAAGTTTTCATGAATCATTTGTAGTGTTCTAAGTTGATCCTTTGCAAATTTATTAGGTATTTTAAAATCGTAATTCTTTATCTTCTTTTCTTCTTTTTCATCCTTTATCCCTTTTACATCAAGTTCGCCCGTGTTCAAAGCGTTTAACAGTGCATCTATTTCACTTTGTGATAATACTTCAGACAAGGCTTCCACCTACCTTATTGAATTATGAATTCTCGAAAATATACATTTAAAACATTTTCCGTTTTGATAATATTTTTTATTCCATCCGTTATTTCTTTTTGAAGTTTGATTTGGCCTTCAGCACCCTCAAAGTCTTCTTCTCTTTTAGATCTTAGAATCAAATATATTTCGTTTCTAATCTCTGATTCTCTAGCTCTTACTAATTCTTCAATCTTTTTATTTGCTAATTCTACTTCTATTACTGTCTTTAAAATCTTCTTACTATCTTTTACATTAGTAACAAAGGATTCATCAAACTCGTACATGACTATTTTTTTGTCAACTTTTAAAACTTCTTCTTTGGAACTTGATAATTTTGTCGATACAATGATAAAAACTATACCTGAAATAATTACAATTAAAAGAATAACTGCAATTATTATCAAAAGTATTTTCTTATTCATAATTAAATCCTCCAATACTGTTAATCGAGACTTCCTCGGCTTCTCTCCTTAATATTACTATATCAACTCGGCGATTGTTTTGCCTTCCTATTGACGTTTCATTTGTATCTATTGGGTGGTATTCACCATACCCAGCCGCAGAAATACGCCAAGGTTCTATATCATTTAATTCTATTACATATTTAACTACATTTACTGCTCTTGTAGTTGACAGTTCCCAATTTGAAGGAAATCTACTTGTGCTTATAGGTACATTGTCTGTATGACCTTCTATCCTCATAGGTTTGCCGCTATCTTTTATTACATCGGATATCATATTAATTATATACTTAGCTTCATCTTTGATTTCAGCTCTCCCAAAGTCAAATAATACTGTATCTAAAAACCTTATAAGTAAGCCTCTTTCATCAAGACTTAGTGTTACACTATTATCTAAACCGTTCTCTTCCAGAAAATCTTTTAGTTCTTGATAAATTTTTTTAAACTCTTCTTGCTCTTCTTCTATAACGTCTCCGGGTAAGGTTGTTTCAATTTCTTTCATTTCTACGATTATTCCGGAATCCAACACACCTAAAGAGCCTTTCATTGAAGTAATTATAGCTTTAAATTTTTGATTATCTATTGTAGACATTGAGAATAGCAAAACAAAAAAACATAACAATAAAGTGACTAAATCACCATATGTGGCCATCCATGCAGGCGAACCACTACTTCCTTCGACTTTCTTTTTTTTTCTTGCCATTTTTATTCTTCTCCTTCGTCTTCTTCTTTTCCCTTCTTTAGATTGTTTCTCATTCTAGGAGATAAAAATGCTTTCAGTTTTTCTTCTATAATTCTGGGATTCTCTCCTGCTTGAATAGACAACATTCCCTCTAAAGTAACTTCTTTCATCAATATTTCTTGAGAACTTCTAATCTTCAGCTTATTAACAACGGGAATGCAAAATAAATTGGCTATCATAGACCCGTAAAAAGTAGTTACTATTGCAACAGCCATATTAGGGCCAACAGAAGATGGGTCCTTTAGATTTGCCAACATATTAATTAAGCCTATTAAGGTACCTATCATTCCGAATCCGGGACCTAATGTACCCATAGTCTCAAATACATTCTGGTTCCCCCCGTGTCTTTCTTCAATAAAAGCTAATTCTGTTTCCAGTATATTTCGCACTAGTTCCGGATCGGTTCCATCGACAATAAGCATAATTCCCTTTTGCAAAAATTCATCTTTAAGTTCCAGTACTGCTTCTTCTAAAGCTAGTAATCCATCTTTTCTAGCTATATTGGCCAAATCAATAATTATTTTTATAACAGCCTCAGCATTTAATTCTTTATAAAAAAACACATGCCTTAGTGCAATAAAGCCTTCCTTTAAGCTGTTTAAAGGAAATGCAAAGGTTGTTGCGGCAAAGGTGCCGCCAAAAGTTACAAGTACGGAATAAAAATCAACATAACCCATAAGACTACCGCTGCCCATAATTGTATAAATTATAAAGAAAATACCTAAAATCAATCCGCCAAAAGATGCAAAATCCAATTCTGTCACCTCTTTTCAAGCATTATAATTCATGTTTTATTATTTTCGGAAGATCGTTTACCCTTCTTTTAAACTCTATAATTCGTTGAATCACTTCTTCTACCGATTCAACGACAACAAATTTTTTGCCGTCTCTTAATGTTATAACCGTATCCGGTGTTTCTTCCAATGTTTCTATCAAATCAAAATTAATAAAATATTCTTTGTTATTTAATCTTGTAACCTTAATCATATATTCACATCCTTTTATAACAGCCCCTGAGCCGCAGCCCAGGGGCTGTTAAAAACTATCGTTTCATATTTACCAGTTCTTGAAGCATTTCATCTGATGTGGTTATAATTCTGGAGTTGGCTTGGAAACCCCTTTGGGTGCTTATCATTTCTGTAAATTCTCTTGATATATCCACATTGGACATCTCCAATGTCCCGGGATTTAATGCTCCCAAACCGCTGCTTCCCGGTAAGCCATAAATGGCATCACCGGAGTTAGGGGTCACTTGATACATATTTTCTGCTGTCTTTTCCAAACCTGCAGGGTTTTTAAAAGCCGCTAAAACAATTTGACCTATAACCCTACTTTGTCCGTTTGTAAAAATACCGTATATTTCTCCTGTAGGACCTATGCTAAAGGTATCTAAGTATCCTTGTTTATAACCGTTTTTACTTGATACGGAGGCACTGGATTCATTGCTAAAAGCTGTAAGCTGGGATAAATCTACCTTTACTTCGAAGTCTGCAGAACCGTTTTTACCGGGAATGTTCAATTCCAATTCCGTTACATAATCAGCTTCTCCTTTTAATAATGATCCTTCTTTTGTAAATCTAATATTGGTAACTAAATTAGCATAATCAGGTTCATCATCTCCGGTAGGGTCTGCAGTATTAAAAAACACTCCGGTCTCCAAATTTTGCACTATAACACCCCAGGTGCTTTCTTTATCGTCATCATCAGAATCCATTCCTTCTCCATCAGCCCCTAGACCTCTAACAAAAATAAACTTTATATTATGTTGACCGCCTAGACTATCGTAAAAAGTTGAGGTGGTTTCTCTATATTCAATTTCAGCAGGAAGATTCAACTCTGCAATTGGCGGTGTTTTCGATGAATCCTCTTTTGGTGTATAAAAGTCTTCTAAGCTAACACTTTCACCAATCATAGCCAAATTATTATTTAAATTACCTGTAAATGTAGCCTTATCAGAGGCTTTCGCAGGGAAAGATTTTGATTTGGAAATCTGTAGTCCTTCCATAACGCCTTTTAAAACCGGTTTGCCTGAACCTGTATTTTTAGTTTCATCTTCCATATATCCCAATACTCTATAACCATTTGAAGCAACTAAATTTCCTTCCTCGTCCAAGGAAAAGTTACCGGCTCTGGTATAGGCTCTGCTTAAAAAGTCTTCGCTATTGGACAGTATAAAAAATCCATCTCCGTTTATTGCTATATCCGTATTATTATCCGTCCTTTGTACTGCTCCTCTTTCGTGGAAAGTATCAATGGATGAAAGAGAAATACCTAAACCTATCTGTTGAGGATTTGTGCCGCCTCTGCCTAATTGGGGAGAGCCTGCACCCTTTATCGTTTGACTGAATACATCTTGGAAATTTGCTCTCTCTCCTTTATAACCAACGGTATTTACATTGGCAATATTATTACCTATAACGTCCATTTTAAGCTGGTGGGCTCTAAGCCCCGATACACCTGAAAACATTGATCTCATCATATTAAATCGACCTCCAATATATGCTTTATTTTCCCTTTCTCCGTCATTCAAAAGGGTTAAGCCTCCTATAAAAGGTCCGGCTTAAATAATTATAGCTCCGTCAATATTTGTAAAAATCTTATCTCGTAAGGACTCATCCGTTGTTGCGGTAATTACGGTTTTGTTTCTTACATTTGCAATCAAAGCCGTATTTCCCATAATTATCAAGGTGTCTTTCAAACCTTTTTGAGCAGCCTTTTCAACTGCATTATTAATGTTCTTTATATCCTGTGTTGTAAATTCGATATTTCTTTTTTCTAATCTTTCCTGAGCATGTTTAGAAAACTTAACATTTTGCTCTTTGCTTATAACCTTATCTAAAACCTCATCGAAGCTTATCCCTTTGCTTGCTTTAGGCTTGTCCGGTGTTCTAACAGGAGTTTTTGGTTTCACAATGGGTATCATAGTTCTATTAATGTTTAATTTATAATCATCCATCATATCACCTCTAAGCAATACATCATTCTACTTCATAGATTTCATCTAATGTTATATACTTTTCTCCAATTCTCAGTTGTATTTTTCCGTCTTTGCTTTTAATAGAATCCACAATCCCTTCTACTTCCATATCCCCTTGTCTAGCTTTCACCAGCTTTCCTAGCATGGAATAGCCTATATTGAATTTCAAACTTTGATTTAATATCTCCGTTTGCTCCAGTGGTGAGATTAAGTCGGTTACTTCTTTAACGTTCTCATAAGGTATCTCTTTATCCTTTACCACTAAATAAATATTGTTTCCTTCTACTTTTACTTTTTCAACAATACCTATGATATCTACTGATTTATCTGTTTCATCTTTTACAGTTGCACTTATAAGTTTATTTACCATGCTATATGCCGAATTCATCTTCGTTATTTTATTTGAGTTCTGTGCCTGTTCCAATGTGCTAAACTGTGCCATTTGGGCTATAAATTCTTTGTCTTCCATTGGCTGAAGCGGATTTTGATATCGAAGTTGTGTTACCAAAAGGTTCAAAAAAGCATCTTTATCTAACATGTTTTTATATTCTTTAGTTTCATTGGAACTTGGAATATATGTCCCACCTGAATTCACACTACTTACTGCCATATTTGCCACCTCCTAAACTTTAATATCTAAGGTACCTTCTTTTATTGAATAAGGATTAACTTTTTCTTGGTAATAATCTATATCTTCAATTTCCATACTCTTTAAACCTTTTTGTCTAACGGCACCTTTTGGTTGGTTGCTTTCATTATTACGCCATCTTTTCTCATTTCCTACAGAAACACTTAAACTATGGACGTTTATACCCCTTTCTTGCAATGAGTCCTTTAATTCGGAGAAGTTTGATTCAATTATTTCTTTTACATGGTTATTTTCTGCAGTAAACTTTGCTATAATTTCCCCTTTATCAAGAACAATCTTTAACAATAATTTTCCAAGGTTATCAGGCTTTAGTTGGATCCTAATCTCTGAAAAATCTTCGCTAGAAACAAGTCTAATTTTACCCGTTATTTGTTTAAAAACATCCGCTTTTATTGTTTCAGCTTGTTTAGCTATAGTATCAAATTTTTGATTTTTTGAAAAATCCGCTTTTGCACTTCTGTCTACCATGGGGATGTTTTCTTCATAGTCTTTAATACCACCGGCATCATTCTTTTTATTTTCCTTTTCCAGAGCGATATCCGGTACATCCTTTTCCTCATTACCCGGATTTTCTACATTTGTATCTTTTTTATCAGTTGTATCTCTCTTTTTAATACCCGTCTTTTCTTCTGTAGTTTCATAGTCAACTGATAAAGGCTCTTTGCTCTTAGATTTAAAATTGATATCCCCATTATTTATCTCATTATTTTCTAAAACTGTTCCTTTGGTTTTGGTAAGTTCCTCCAATTCCATTAGTAAATCTTTAATTTGTATATTGCTTTCGGAAACCGGCTTATTATCATTTCTTTGTTTTAATTCATCCAGCATCTGATTTAAAAGTTCTAATACTTCCCCATCCCCCTGAATATACCCATCGTCTACTAGTGCAATTATACCTGCGTCTGATTCCTCTGTTTCTTTAAAACCATTAATTTGTAATTCAAGTGCTTCAATTATTTTTTGCAAAAATAATAAAATCTCTTCGTTTATCAATTGCGGATCTTCAAGTAATTTAATCATTTCTTCTAATTTGTTAGCTTTTATTTCTTTTTCAACAGCATCCGGCTTTTTAATTTCTTTGCTCTTTTCATTGAAATCAATTCCGGTTTCTATAGCTTTATTTTTTGTTATTTTAAAGGATTCAAATTTATCTACTTCCATATCGTCATTTAGCTTATTTATTTTATCTATTCTTTCTGAAATTATCTTGTTTAATTTATTTTTTTTACCGGTGTTATTGTTATTTAACAATGCTGTATTTAAAAACTCTTTAAAGCTATTTCTCTTTTCCATGTCTTTGGGATGCATTTTATTGTTAAGTTCAAAAGGTATTTCAAGAGATGGACTCATTACTTCTAAAAAATTCATATTATCACCCCCTTCCATTTGTTATTATATTGTTTAAGTTATTAAGGCATTAAGTATTTATACCATCTTAAGTATTTGGTTTTCAATGTGCAATTTTTTAAATAGTTAAAAACAATTTAGTCGGATAAAAGCTCAAATCTTTCAAGTTCTTTTATTTCTTCTAAAATTTGTGCAGCTTGCAGAGGATCCATGAGTGTAAGTATTTTGCTGCTTTTATCTTTGCTCATATTTCTTAATATTTGCACAACAGCACCTTTACTTTCCATATTCGATAGTATTAGTGAAGCATTTGCCGGATTCATCTTTTCAAAATATTCTACTTGTTCTTCTACACTATTTAACTTTTCATTTACTAGTTTTAATCTTTCATTAATAGTTTTTTCTTTTTTTTCTAAAGCCTTTTCTTTTATAGCTAAATCATTTTCTTTTTCTTCAATTTCTTTTATCTTTTCTTCCAATTGCTTTGTTTGCAATGCTATTTCACTCTTTTCAGCTTGTAACTTTTCTTCTTTTAATTCTTCCGGAGTTTTGTTCTCTACAACCGGCTTTAGTATATTACCAATAAGTGGAATATTGGAAACTGTTTTTAATATAATTGTTTTGCCTCCGCCAATATTAAAGAAGAAAATACCTGCAATGGCGATTATGCTTGTTAAAAACAAAATGACAATTACTAAAAAAAAATTTTGCAGTTTGGAGTGCTTTTTTCCTATAGCTTTATTTTTTTTATCTGATTTAGCCTGTTGCATTAAGCTCCCTCCACTATTAAGGTCTATTATGTTTGAAACCTATTATTTCATCCAGATCTTTTTCTGTTTCTTTTTGTAATTCATAATTGTAATTAAGCAAATCAATTTCTTTTAATCTTTCTAATACCTTCCTGTCTTGCATTGCTTTAATTAGCTTAACTCTATTTTCTTTTACATCATTATCCGCATTTTTAACATCAATTGTCTTTTTTTTAATTACTTCTTTTAAATAATTCTGGTTTTCCTCTATTTTTAATAACTCTCCAATAGTCATGCCTTTTGCAATACTATTCCTAAAATCATCAAAATTTTTATTTAAATCAGCATTCAAATTAAGTAGCTTATTTTTCTCTTTTATATACCTTTTTATTGATAAGCTAAGATGCATCTTCTGATTTCTTTCGATACTCTCTCTATATGAGAGAATTCTATCAAATTTATATTTATATAGTTTCATAAAATCACCTTATTCAAGGATTTTTAACATTTTTTCTACAGTTTCTTCTAGATTAAAACTCTCATACACATCTTGTTTCAAGAAATCATTTATCTTGCCTATCTTATCAATAGCAAAATCAATTTCCTTATTACTTCCTTTTTGATAAGCACCAATATTTATCAAGTCTTCCGATTCTTTATAAATAGAAAGAATCGTTTTCAGAGTATTAGCAATCTGTTTATGCTCATCTGTAATTATATTCGGCATTAATCGACTAATACTTGATAAGATGTCTATTGCAGGATAATGATTTTTGTTAGCTAAATTTCTTGATAATACAATATGGCCATCCAGTATGCCTCTAACTGAATCTGTTATTGGTTCATTCATATCGTCGCCATCCACTAAAACCGTATAAACTGCAGTTATTGAACCCTTATCCGAGGCACCCGTTCTCTCTAAAAGCTTTGGAAGTACCGAGAAAACGGAAGGTGTATAACCTCTTGATACCGGTGGTTCTCCAACAGAGAGCCCTATTTCTCTTTGAGCCATTGCAAATCGTGTAAGGGAATCCATCATAAACAACACATCCTTGCCTTGGTCTCTAAAGAATTCTGCAATAGAAGTAGCCACATATGCCGCTTTTAATCTTATCAAAGCGGGTTGATCAGAAGTTGCAACTACTATTACAGATTTTTTTAAACCATCTTCCTTCAAATCATTTTCTATAAATTCCCGTACCTCTCTGCCTCTTTCACCTATGAGTCCAATTACATTAATATCAGCTTCAGTATTTCTTGCAATCATACCTATTAATGTGCTTTTTCCTACACCGCTGCCTGCGAAAATTCCTATTCTTTGCCCTCTTCCTATTGTATGAAGACCGTCAACAGCCTTAATCCCTAAAGAAAGCGGTGTTTTTATAACTTTTCTTATCAGCGGGTTCGGTGGTTCATTATATATAGGATATAATACTTTACTTTCAGAATTATTTATCTTATCTATAGGTTTTCCTAATCCATCCAAAACCCTGCCAATCAACTCATATCCAACAGAGACATACATCCTTTTTCCTGTAGCAATTACAGGACTGCCCGGACCTATTCCCTCCAAAGAACCTAAGGGCATGAGGCTTACTATATTATCATTAAAACCTATTACTTCAGCCAATATCGGATTATCATCTTTTATATTATAAATCTCGCATAACTCATTAATATTAACTGCAGGTCCAATGGATTCAACAGTTAAACCTATAATTCTTGATACTTTACCGCTATAACTAGCAAAATCCTTCTTTTTTAGGATATCTATATATTTACTAAAATCAATTTTTTCCAAATAATCACTTATCCTTCAAAACATATAAAAAAGCTTCCTCCAGCTCTTTAATTTGTAATTGCATCCCGGTATTAATCTGACCTCCCGGTGTATCTACAATGCAATCTCCTTTTTCTAAAAACTTATCTTCAATTATTTCTATCCCAGAAATACCTTCTACTAAAGATTCAATAATTTCTTTGTTTTCTAAAACATTTATATAATCTTCAGTACTTACTTTAATTGTTAGTTTTTCTTTATAAGCGGACTTTGCTAAAGCTTGTTTTATAAGATTAATAATCACTTCATTGTTTTGCTTCAGTTCTTGTCCAATTAATTTTCTCGTAATTTCCAATACCAATTTAATAACTTCTTCTTCCGCCTCTTTCAGTATTTCATTTTTTCTTTGTTCCAAAAATGTTTTTATAGCTTTTGCTTGGTTGATTATTGATTCTGCCTCAAATCTTCCTTCTTTATAACCCTTTTCTAGTCCCTCTTGATATGCCCTTTGTAATTCTTTATTCTTAGATTTTTCTATATCGGTATTTGCATTTTGGATTATTTTTATGGCTTCAGCATTGGCCTCATCAATAATATCAGCATATAGTATTTTGGCTTGCTCAATTATATCTTTTGCAATTTCATCCTTGTTTTTTTCATTAAGTAATATATCGTTATTATGCACTGATGTTTCTACTTGTTTAATTTCAATATGTTTGATAGGTTTAGGCTTTCCGAGATTGACTTTTTCTGCCTTATAAACTTTATACAATTATTTCATCTCCCCCGCCTCTGGAAATAACTATCTCACCGGAATCTTCAAGTTTTCTGATTATATTTACAATCTTTTGCTGTGCTTCCTCTACATCTCTAAGCCTAACAGGACCCATATATTCCATATCTTCACTTATCATTTCTGCTAAACGCTTGGACATATTTGAAAATATTGTTTTCGAAACTTCTTCACTGGAGCTTTTAAGTGCAAGTGCCCAATCATTATTTTCAACTTCTCTAATAACTCTTTGAACCGATCTGTTGTCAAGTGTCACAATATCCTCAAATACAAACATTTTCTTCTTAATTTCTTCCGCCAAATCAATATCTTGAAGCTCTAGTGTCTCCATTATGTTCTTTTCGGTACCCCTATCAACCGAATTTAAAATGTCAACAATTGCTTGAATACCACCGGCTAAAGTGTAGTCTTGGCTCATCATTGTTGATAGTTTTTTTTCCAGCACTTTCTCAATCTCCTTAATTATTTCCGGAGAAGTTCTATCCATAAGAGCAATTCTACGCGCTACATCCGCCTGTTTCTCTTGTGGGAGAGAAGATAGTATTATAGATGATTGTTGCGGTCTTAAATAAGATAAAATAAGTGCTATGGTCTGAGGATGTTCACCTTGAATAAAATTTAATAATTGTGCGGGATCTGCTTTCCTTACAAAATCAAAAGGTCTGACCTGTAGCGAAGCAGTTAATCTATTAATTACCTCTAATGCTTGTTGATTTCCTAATGCTCTTTCTAAGATTTCTTTTGCATAAGCTATTCCACCTTCTGATATATACTCTTGTGCAAGACAAATTTGATAAAATTCATCTAAAACCTCATCTTTCTCATCAGGTGTTACTGTTCTCATATTAGCTATTTCTAAAGTTAGCTGTTCAATGTCTTCTTCTTTTAAATGCTTAAACACTAATGCAGATTTATCAGGTCCTATCGCTATTAAAAGTATTGCAGCTTTTTGAATACCGGATAAACCTTTGCCATATTTATTCATACAGCCACCTCTATTCTTCGCTTAACCAAGTTTTTAACAATTGAGCGACTTGCTCCGGTTTTTGTGATACAAATTTTTCTATTTTTTTCTTTATTTCATTCTTTTCATCCAAACCTATATCACCAACTTCTTCCATTTCTGCCATCATGGTTAAAGCAGCTTCTGCTCTAACGCCCTCTGTAACATCTCTTTTTCTTCTTAAAAGCAATATTCCCGGAATAACTAAAATCAATAATGCCATTGATGCAAAGCCTATAGCTTTTATCAATTTGTTTCTATCTTCGATAGCTTCTCCCATCCTGGCTATTTCAATTTGTTCTTTCAAAGATGTATCGAAGTCCATAGCCTTGACAATAATCTTATCTTCTACGTTGACTTCTTCTCTTATGTTTTCAGGTCTTTTAACTAAGCCCCTCATCGCTGTAATGACTAATTGCTCTGCATCTTTTAGATGCTCTTCGGATATTCCATGTTCATTTTCTTCTTTTATTTCTTTTAATATTTCATCATAGCTTTTCTTTCTATTTTCTTTTAGCAATTTTCTTCTTTCAGCCTCTTGTTTTATTTTATAATCAGAATCTATTAACACTGATATAGAGAAGTCTTCAATATGACCTTGCTCCTTGATTAATTGGGTTTTAGTTTCGCTTATCTCGTAATTAAATATTTCTCTTTCTTCTTTATATTCTGATTTTGAACCTTCCAATTCGGGGTATGCGGGTATTTCTTCAATATTACTGTCAGTACCCGGTATGCCGCCTTCATCCTCACTTTCCCAAGTTTTTTCATAGGTCTCTTTACTTCTTACTACACCGGTATTTTCTTCTGTATCAGCAGGTTCGTATTCGATTTTATTTTTAACTTCACTATCAAAATTTAGCTTTACAGTTGCCATTACATTTACATTGTTAATTCCAAATACCGGTTCCAGCAATTTTTTAACACTATTTTGTATACCAAGCCTGACAGACTCTTGTATCTCATGCTGTCTTCCTACTTGGGCATTAATAGCTAAACCTTCGTCAGATTTTAATGATCTGCCTGTATCGTCAATTATGGAAATGTTATCAGGGTGTAACCCTTTAACACCCTTAGATACATATTGTACAATACCGTTAACTTGTGCCGGATCAAAAGATAAATATCCGGGTTTCATTTTCACAATAATACTTGCACTTGAATCCAGTCTGTTAGATTCCAAAATAAAAACATTATCATCCGGAATAAACAAGTTTACTTGAGCCCATTCAACACCCTCTAAAGATTTAATCCCATTTGCAATGCTTTTTTGCATATATAAAAGCCATTTTTGTTTTTTATCTTCAGTTGTTTCATTAAAAGATGATTTAAGCATTTCAGGGATTGTAAAATCATTTGCAGGCAATCCTTCCATCGCCAACATAATTCTTGATTCATCAATTTTATCTTTGGGTACTTTAATTGTAGTTCCATCTACTTTTACAGGAACATTAAATTCCTTTAGCTTATCTCGAATCATACCGGCATCCTTAGCTTCCAAATTGGGATATAATACTTCATACCTTTGAATAGCTGAAAATATTCCGATAAATACAATTAATAAAATAGAAATAGCAGAAACAATTACAATAGTAATCTTCTGATTTTTTTCTAATCCGCTCCATAATTCATTCATACTATTTTTTAATCTATTGATAAGCTCTCCCATTTAAACACCCCATATATATTAAACAGTCATTCGCATAATTTCGTTATAAGCATCTATAATTTTGTTCCTAACTTGCATAGTAAATTGCAAAGCTAACTCAGCTTTATAAGTTGCAATAGTCACTTGGTGAACATTTTCTACTTGCCCCAAAGCCAGTTTTTCATTCCATTCATCTGAATTAAGAAGCAATTGATTTACCTCATTTAAACTTTTATTTAATATATCGCTAAAAGATGTTTTAGTTGTTCCCTGAACATTAGTCAAGGTTTTATTAGGAATATTAACAACACTATTTCCATCAAGAAAATCAATCCTCAATATTATTCCCTCCCACTATATACGTCCTATATCTAGAGCTTTCATAATAATGC
>Ga0172382_10001824_pt1 | contig 36872 bp, 44 predicted proteins | sample Leawel138RmetaG_FD_122245 | JGI IMG/M metagenome (GOLD analysis project Ga0172382, IMG submission 122245) | Leachate microbial communities from a municipal landfill in Southern Ontario, Canada - Leachate well 138R metaG | ecosystem: Engineered > Solid waste > Landfill > Unclassified | place... | reverse complement strand
TTTCGTCCATCCGCTCATGTGCGATGGTGCGTAGCGCGACAGCCTGTGCGAGATGCAAAGCTGCCTCCTGGACGATCTCGTCTGCGATGACCGGAGGGTCCTGCGACGGTCCGGGTTTTCCAGGGGTCTTGCGCAATGCGAGCGTCCGGATGACCGCGATGGCTGAGAGGCAGAGTACCACCGAACCGAGCAAGCCGAATACTGAGAGTATCAAGCCTTCCTCCCTATGCAAATTGCGTGGTATGTTTTACAAAAACATGCTATAGTGTAACATAAGATATTGACAATGGAGTAGTGGGAATACCAGCATGCCAAAGAAAATCGATCACGAGGAGAGGAAGGAGAAGATACTGCAGACTGCGCTCAAGGTATTTGCACGGGAAGGGTATCGTGATTCCAACCTTTCTCTGATCGCCACCGAGTGCGGGATTTCCCGACCGACTATCTACCAGTATTTCAAGGACAAGGAACAGATCTACTATTATGCGGTAAAATTGGTGACCGGACGCATGTTCACCAAGTATGCCGATTATGCGTGGAATACCACCGATGGCATCATCAAGAGGATCCTTACGATCTGTGACGACATCATCGAGATCTCCACGCATCACCGGGGAGAACTGACCTCCTTGATGGATGTGATGTTGCAGTTGAAGAAGGAGGGAACCGACTTCTCCGACATCATCCTCCGGCGCACTGCGAAGCTGCATATCCTGTTCAAGCGCCTGCTCAGGCTTGGCATCAAGACAGGGGAGGTGCTTGAGTGCGACGTGAACCGGATCACTCACCACCTCGTCATTCTCCTCGAATCCTTCTGCTTCCAGTTGGCATTCCTCGATGCATTCGATGTCGAAGGATCGAAAGAACTGGTTTCCAATTACCTTCAGCTTCTCAAGCCGAAGCAGGAGCGAAGGTTCATCGTCTGATTTCCGGACCCTCCTTGCGAGGGTCTTTCGTTTGCCGATGCATGCCTTGCGTGGGTATATTCAAGACGGATGTACCCGCAACAGCAAGAGGTATGATACATGCAATTCGACAAGATGACGGTTAAGCTTCGGGAGGCCGTACAGTCGGCCGACTCGTTGGCGCATGAGTACAAGAATCCGGTGATCGAGAGCGAACACCTGCTGTTCGCCCTGCTGAAGCAGAAGGAAGGCTTGATTCCTCCTCTCTTCGACCGGCTCGGTGTTCCCCATGAGATGATCGCCCAGAAGACACTGCAGATGATCGAGCGGTTGCCGAAAGCCTATGGAGCGACCACGCAAGGTTCCCTCTCGCCGAACCTCGCGGAACTGTTGTACGCTGCCGAGAAGCAGGCGTCAGCGTTCAAGGACGACTATACCAGTGCAGAACATGTGCTGATGGCCTTGCTCGATGACGGTTCGGCGCTCTGTGGCATGCTGAAAGCGCAAGGGATCACCAAGGATGCGGTACTGAAGGCCTTGCAGTTGGTCCGCGGCAACAATCGCATCACCGATGAGAATCCGGAGGAACGGTACCAATCCCTCGAAAAGTATTGCAAGGACATGACCGCTCTGGCCCGCCAGCAGAAGCTCGACCCCGTGATCGGACGGGACGAGGAGATCCGTCGTGTCATGCAGGTCCTCTCGCGGCGGACCAAGAACAATCCGGTCCTCATTGGCGAACCGGGTGTGGGCAAGACTGCCATCGTCGAGGGCCTTGCCCAGCGGATCGTCTCGAAGGATGTCCCCGAGTCGCTCGTCTCCAAGCGCCTGCTCGCACTGGACCTCGGTGCGTTGATCGCAGGGGCGAAATTCCGGGGAGAGTTCGAAGAGCGGCTGAAGGCGGTGATCAACGAAGTCATAGCCTCCGAGGGTCAGATCATCCTCTTCATCGATGAGTTGCATACATTGGTCGGGGCGGGAGCTGCCGAGGGCTCCACCGATGCCTCCAACCTGCTGAAACCCGCGTTGGCCCGCGGAGAGCTGCGAGCGGTGGGGGCGACGACCCTGGACGAGTATCGAAAGCACATCGAGGCGGACAAGGCCCTTGAGCGACGGTTCCAACCTGTGTATACGAAAGAACCGAGCGTGGAGGATACCATAGCGATCCTCAGGGGATTGAAGGAGCGGTATGAGGTGCACCATGGTGTGCGGATACAGGATGAAGCACTGGTCGCAGCGGCTGTCCTCTCCGATCGGTACATCACTGCCCGGTTCCTTCCCGACAAGGCGATAGATCTGGTCGATGAGGCCGCGAGCCAGCTGAAGATGGAGATCGAGAGCCAACCGATCGAATTGGATGCGATCGAGAGGAAGATCCTCCAGCTGAACATCGAATCGCAGGCGCTTTCACGGGAGACTGACAAGAACTCACTGAAACGATTGGACAAGATCAAGGCGGAGCTTGCAGAACTGAATGCATCCCGGGACAGCCTGCACCTGCAGTGGACGAATGAGAAAGAGGCGATTGCCTCCATCCGGGAGAAGAAGGCCCGGCTCGAACAACTGAAGAACGAGGAAGTGCAGAGCGAGCGATCGGGGAGTCTGGCCCGTGCTGCCGAGATCAAGCACGGACTGATACCCTCGCTCATGAAAGAGATTGCCTTGCAAAGCGAGTCGCTCGAGAAGGTACAGGACGGCAAGCGCCTGTTGCGCGAAGAGGTCTCCGACGATGATATCGCCAGGATAGTCTCGAACTGGACGGGAATCCCGGTCGCGAAGATGCTTTCATCGGAGATGGACAAGTACATGCGTCTCGAGAACATCCTTTCCGAGCGTGTCATCGGACAGGATGAGGCGATCAGGGCTGTCAGTGATGCGATCAGGAGGAACAAGACGGGAATCGGTGATGAACGCAGGCCGTTGGGTTCCTTCCTCTTCGCCGGGCCGACCGGAGTCGGGAAGACGGAACTCGCAAAGGTCCTTGCCTCCTTCCTTTTTGACGACGAGAAGGCCCTGACCCGGATCGACATGAGTGAATACATGGAGAAATTCTCGATCAGCCGGCTCATCGGAGCTCCTCCCGGGTATGTCGGGTACGATCAGGGGGGGCAGTTGACCGAGGTGGTACGAAGGAGACCGTATTCGGTCATCCTTTTCGATGAGATCGAAAAAGCACATCCCGATGTATTCAACATCCTGCTGCAGGTGCTCGACGATGGAAGGCTCACCGACGGACAGGGCAGGATCGTGGACTTCACGAATACCATCGTCATCATGACGAGCAATCTCGGAAGCGAACTTCTGTTGCAGGCCCGTACGTTCGAGGATGCCAGAACGGCGGTCGGTCAGGTCATCGCGAAGGCGTTCAAGCCGGAATTCATCAACAGGATCGACGAGATCATCGTCTTCCACCGTCTGGAGAAGGAGCATATCCGGAGGATCGTCGGATTGCAATTGAACCTGTTGGCCCAGAGGCTCGCGAAGCGAAACATCGGACTCGAATTCTCCGATGCGGAACTCGATCTGGTGGCAGATGCGGGATACAGTCCCGACTTCGGTGCCCGCCCGATCAAGCGGGCGATCCAGAACCTCGTGGAGAATCCGCTCGCGAAGCGATTGCTCGCCAGGGATTTCATCGAGGGCGATACGGTGGTGCTCACGCGTCAGGGTGATGGTTCGATCGATTTGGTCCGGAAGCAGCAGAAGAACTGAGGAGTTTCCGGTAAGCCTCGGGAGTATCGATATCGGTGGTCCACGCCGGATCATCGCTATCGTACCTGAGGACGTCCCTGGTCGCGAGTATGTATCTCATCGTGTCCGAAAGAGGTGCTGAGGTGATGATGCTCCTCAGCACCGCACTGCAGAGCACGGGATGTCCCGGTATGCCGTCGCAGTACGGCCTTACGGCCTCATGTCCGCCCAACAGGTCGAGCAGCGTGCGATAGTGTCCACCGGTGACCAATGGCGCATCCGCCATCGAGATGCAGAAAGCATCGCAGTCCCCAAGAGCCTGCACGCCGAGGATGGTCGAGGAAAACTGGCCGCGCTCCGGATGTGGATTGTGCACGAACACCAAGCGGTCGGACTTAAGTCCCGCGAGTCCTGTGATCGCCAAGCCAAGTTGCTCCCGGTACCATCCGGTGACCACTATGACCCGATCCGAGACTGAGAGCGCCGCTTCGAGCGCGTGGAGTGCGAGGATCTTCCCTTGGTACGGCAACAGGAGTTTCGGTTCTCCCATCCTTGCGGACTGGCCGGCAGCGAGCAATACGGTCTCCATGTGGGCACGGTACCATGATTGCCAAAATATTGCCATCCGATTATACTCCGTGCCATGATTGCCACGTATATAAACAGCCTCGCGATACTGTTGGGTTCCCTCTTGGGACTTCTTGTCGGCTCCCGGCTCAAGGAACAATTCAAGGAGGTGGTGTTCGCCTCCTCGGGTCTGGTCACGTTGGTCATCGGCGTGCAGATGGCTCTTATGACCCGCAACTTCCTGATCCTGTTGTTCTCGGTCGTGATCGGCGGTTTCATCGGATACCTGCTCGGTATCGAGAACGGTATCCTCAAGCTTGGGGACTGGATGGAGAGAAAGACCTCCAGGGCCGGTCGTACGGTCGATCACGCTTCCGGGGCCTCAGCGTTCGCGCGCGGATTCCTCAACTCATCGGTATTGTTCTGCTCAGGTGCGATGGCTGTCTTGGGTTCGATCGCCGCGGGAACCAAGGGCGATTATACGTTGATCCTGATCAAATCGGTGATGGACGGGAGCATGGCCATCATCTTCGCGGCGGCATACGGACCGGGAGTGATAGCCTCGGCGGTGGTGGTGTTGCTCTACCAAGGATTCTTCACGCTCGCAGGCGGATGGATCTCCCCCTTGGTCGGAGAGGCAGGATTGAACGAACTCTCGGCTGCAGGAGGCATTCTCTTGCTGATGATCGGATTCGGGTTGATCCAGGTGAAACAGTTCAAGACGGGAAACTTCCTGCCTGCGTTGATCCTTGCACCGATCTTCAGCGCCTTGGGGTCTTCCCTCGGTACCCTGATGCCGTTCCTCGGATAAGAAAACGGGGAACAGCCTTCACTGTCCCCCGTCATCCATTCCGGCTTCAGCCTTACTGCTTGCGAGCGCTGCGCAAGGTCGAACTTGCCGACTCGTCACGATCGATCGGACAACGGCGAGTCTTCCAGATATCGTTCGCATACTCCATGATGGTGCGGTCGCTGGAGAACTTTCCAGAGGCGGCAATGTTCAGGATCGCCTTTCGTGCCCATGCGTCACGATTGTTCGCGTACAGGAACGTCGCCTCGTCATGCGCATCCGCATAGCTGCGCAGGTCTGCGAAGTGGAAATACTTGTCCTCGTCGAGCAATGCCTTGCGAAGCGGGTCGAAAATGTTCGGCTCCATCACATTGAAGTACCCTGAGAGGAACAGTTCCATCACCTTCCTGATCTCGGGGTCCCTGGCTATCCAATCATACGGATCGTAGTCGGCCCGCATCCTCTCGATCTCATCGGCCGAGTGGCCGAAGATGAACATATGCTCGCGTCCCACCTCTTCCGCCATCTCCACCGTCGCGCCGTCCATGGTCCCGATCGTCAGTGCTCCGTTGCACATGAATTTCATGTTGCCGGTTCCCGAGGCCTCGAAACCCGCCGTCGAGATCTGCTCCGAGAGGTCGGTCGCCGGGATGAGCCGCTCGGCCATGGTCACCCGGTAGTTCGGCAGGAAGTGGACGGAGAGGAGCCCATTGATGGAAGTGTCGTTGTTGATGGTGCGGGCAATGTTGTTGATGAGCTTAATGATCAGCTTTGCGTTCACATACCCGGGAGCGGCCTTTCCTCCGAAGAGGAATGTCGTGGGCGGGAAGTCCTGGATGCGGCCATCCTTGATCCTCTGGTAGAGAAGGATGATGTTCAGCGCATTGAGCAACTGTCTCTTGTATTCATGGATTCTCTTGACCTGGACATCGAACATCGTGTTCGGATCGAGGATGATCTGGCAATCCCGCTTGATGAACGAGACGGCCTGTTCCTTCGCCTTCTGCTTGATGGTAAGGAAGTCGGTCCTGAAGGACGCATCATCTGCGAACGGTTCGAGATCCCTGATCCTTCCGTAATCGGTGATCCATCCATCACCGATCGCCTCCGATATCTTCGCCGCGAGCAGCGGATTGGAGTCCAGCAGCCAACGTCTCTGCGTGATCCCGTTGGTCTTGTTGTTGAAACGGGAGGGGAAGACGATGGCAAATTCGGGGAACATCCGCTCGGTGAGCAGTCTGGAATGGAGCGCAGCCACACCGTTGGTCGAGTGGCTTCCCACGATGGAGAGGTTCGCCATGCGGACCTGCTTCGGTGTGGTCTCCTCCACGATGCTCAGCCGGCTGATTGCCTCCGGGTGCAACGGGAAGAATGATACCGCATGCTGGAGGAACCGGTGGTTGATCTCATAAATGATCTGCAGGTGCCTGGGGAGGATCGACTCAAGCATCGGAAGCGGCCACTTCTCCAAGGCTTCGGGCATCAGGGTATGGTTCGTGTATCCCATGGTCCGTACCGTGATGTCCCACGCTTGTTCCCACTCGAGTTGTTCCACATCCAACAGGATTCGCATCAGCTCGGGAATTGCGAGCGAAGGGTGTGTGTCGTTCAGCTGGATGGCAGCGAACTCCGGCAGCTTGTTCCACGGTGCGGATTGCCGCTTGAACCTCCTGATGATGTCAGCCAAGGAGCAGGCGACGAAGAAATACTGCTGCTTGAGCCGAAGTTCCTTGCCCATGTAGAGGGTATCGTTGGGATACAGGACCTGGCTGAGATTCTCCGCAAGGATCTTGGAACGGACGGATTCGACGTAGTCTCCCTCGTTGAACTCCTGGAAGTTGAACTCCTCGGTTGCCCGTGCACTCCACAGCCTGAGGGTATTCACGGTCCTTCCGCCATAACCGACGATCGGCATGTCGTAGGCGACGCCTTGGACTTGCTCGGTGCTTACCCATTTGTATTGGTCGCGCCCTCCCTCGCGGATCACCCGCACCTCGCCTCCGAATCCGACGGTGACGTTGATGTCCTCCCTGGGTATTTCCCAAGGATTGCCGTGTCGGAGCCAGTTGTCGGGTTGTTCGGTTTGCCATCCGTTCTTCACTTGCTGCTTGAAGATGCCATAGTTGTAGCGGATACCATATCCATGGGAGGGAATGTCGAGTGTCGCGAGCGAATCGAGGAAGCATGCGGCGAGTCTGCCCAGCCCTCCGTTTCCCAGCCCTGCGTCGGGTTCGACCTCGACGAGCTCCTCATATGCATATCCCAGGCTTGCCATGGCAGTCTTCACCTGATCGGCGAGCCCAAGGTTGATGACGTTGTTGGTCATCGCACGTCCCATCAGGAACTCAAGGGAGAGATAATAGACACGCTTTGCCTTGGCTCCCCGTTGTGTCTTCCTTGACTGGTGCCATTGATGGATGATCCGATCCCGGATCGCGAGGGCGAGGGCGGTGTAGCGGGTCACGTCGGTATTATGGAATTCGTCCGAATCGAGAGAATATTTCAAATGTTCGGCAAAATCGAGTGCGATCGCTTCCTTTGCCGGGCTGAACCTGGTATCTTGGTCCTTGGTTCCCATAGTGCTCCTTTGGCGATCCTTGCGCAGACCGCATCTGGCGACATAGTAACTGAATACCAAGACAGAATCAACCTTGGTGGGCGACAGGGGGCTTCCACTCCGGTGGTTTTGGCGATAGTTCGCCGTTTGATATTGACAAAAAAGATGTGATTTGCTACGTTGACAGCTGCTCGACCGCGGGACGGAGTCGATTCGTCCCTATGGGGTCATGCTGATTCGCCCTTGTAGCTCAGTTGGCAGAGCACCACCATGGTAAGGTGGGGGTCATCGGTTCAAATCCGATCGAGGGCTTTTTTTTCGAGAAGCGGCGCCGGTCTTTCCGGCAAGGAGTTTTAAGATGGCTAGCAACAAGAAGAAGGGGCCGGTTGAAAAAATCGCCTTGCAGTGCACCGAGTGCAAGCAGAAAAACTATACTACAGAGAAGAATCGCCGGAATACTCCGGGAAAGCTTGAGCTGAACAAGTTCTGTCCGTTCGAGAGAAAGCACACCCTTCATCGCGAGACGAAGATCAAATAGCCTTTAGGGGCGTTCCGGGTGGTGAACAGGCCAGTAGCTCCAATGGCTAGAGCGCTGGTCTCCAAAACCAGATGTTGTAGGTTCGAGTCCTACCTGGCCTGTCCGCTTCCCGTGCAAGGAGTTGGTTGATGAAGAAGTTGATCCGATATTTCAAGGAATCCCACATGGAGCTCAAGAAGGTGGTCTGGCCCACCCGTGATGAAGTCGTAGCTTCCACGAAGATAGTCCTTGTTTCCACGGCAATCTTTGCTTTGGTCCTCGGTCTGGTCGATTTCCTGCTCGTGCAGGGTGTCGATCTGATTTTCTAGGAGAGGACATGGCAAAAGGCTGGTATGTGGTACATACCTATTCAGGGTATGAGAACAAGATCGAGAAGACCATCCGCAAGATCATGGAGAGCGATCCGCAGTTCAGCGAGGTCGTTTCCGACGTGAAGGTTCCGACGGAAGAGGTCATCGAGGTCAAGGACGGAGTGAAGAAGACCGTCAAGCGAAAGATTCTTCCCAGCTACATCTTGGTTCAAATGGATCTTCCCGAGTATCAGTGGGAGTTTTTCTGCTCCCAGATCAAGCGCATCCAGGGTGTCACCGGATTCGTGGGTTCACTCGAAGGGCGCAAGCCAACCCCGCTTTCGAGCGAGGAGTTGAAGGGCATCCTCCAGAAGACCGGCGAGATCAAATCCGAAAAGGTGCTCAGGCCGAAGCAGTCCTTCAGCCAGGGCGAACATGTGAAGATCATCGAGGGTCCGTTCGAATCGTTCACCGGTACTATCGAAGAGGTGAACCTGGAGAAGGGCAAGTTGCGGGTGCTCGTCGGCATCTTCGGCAGGTCCACTCCCGTTGAAGTCGATTTCCTTCAGGTCGAGAAAATCTGATTTTCCCGTCCTGATACGTTTTTTCACATACTCCCCACCGGTGTATGCCGGTAGGTGGGAGCCTCTTCGTTGAAGGGGCGTCAATACCAGCGCGGAGCACGCAACAGTGCTTACGCGTAAGGAGAAACATCATGGCTAAGAAGAAGGTGACTGCAATCATCAAGTTGCAGTGCCCGGCCCAAAAGGCCACGCCAGCGCCCCCGGTAGGACCCGCTCTCGGGCCTCACGGTGTCAGCGCACCCCAGTTTGTCCAGCAGTTCAATGAGAAGACCAAGAGCTTTGAACCTGGACTCATCATTCCTGTGGTTGTCACAGTATATGCGGACCGTACGTTCACATTCATTCTCAAGACCCCGCCCGCCGCGGTCCTGATCAAGAAGGCATGTGGTATCGCCAGCGGTTCGGGTGTTCCCCACACACAGAAAGTCGCGAAGCTGACGCAATCCCAGCTTACCGAAATCGCCAAGACGAAGCTTCCCGATCTCAATGCAAACGATATCGAGGCAGCGAAGAAGACCATCGCCGGCACCGCCAGGAGCATGGGCGTTGAGGTGGAGGCGTAACGATGAAACACGGTAAGAAATACTTGGCTGCGTTGAAGCAGGTCGACCGCACCCAGCAGTACACATTCGAAGATGCAGCAACGATCGTCAAGAAAGTTGCGTTCGCAAAGTTCGACGAGACCGTAGAGATGTCCTTGAACCTCTCCTTGAAGAAGAGCCAGTCGGTCCGCGACACCGTGGTCCTTCCTCACCAATTCTCTGCGGAGAAGCGCGTGTTGGTCTTCGCCAAGGGCGAGAAAGCCCAAGAGGCTCTCGATGCAGGCGCCACCTATGTGGGTGATGTCGACTTGGTGGAGAAAATCCGTGGCGGTTGGATGGATTTCGACGTTGCGGTTGCAACTCCCGACATGATGAAGGATGTCGGTCGTCTCGGACCCATCCTCGGTCGCCGCGGCTTGATGCCCAACCCGAAGACCCAGACGGTCACCTTCGATATCAAGGGAGCGCTCGCTGAACTGAAGCAGGGACGTGTCGAGTTCCGTTCCGACAAGACCGGCGTGGTTCACCTTCCTATCGGCAAGGTTTCCATGGATGCGACCAAGATCGCGGAGAACGCCCGTGTCGTGCTGAACGAGGTCATGAGGAAGAAGCCCAGTGATGCGAAGGGTGATTATCTCAAGAGCATCGCGCTGAGCTCCACCATGGGCCCCGGCGTCATGGTCAACGTGAGAGAGAACTAGGAGGATTGTGAAAATGGCAGAATATCAGGCCCGAAAGGCACAATACAAGGTGGATGCTGTCAAAGAGATGACATCCGAGTTCTCCCAGTATGATGGATTCATCTTTACCGACTACCGCGGAATGACCGTCGAGCAGATCACGGCGCTCCGTTCCCAGTTGCGGGAGAAGGCATCGGCATACAGGGTGGTCAAGAACCGCTTCGCAAGGATCGTGATGAACGATCTTTCGCACAAGGGAACCGAGGAGACGCTCGTAGGGCCCACGGCGGTCGCATTGACAAAGGGAGAGGACGCTTCAAACGCGGCTTCGAAGATTCTCTTCGAGTTCGCCAAGAACGCACCGCTCCAAGTGAAGGGAGCCTATATCGACGGAAAGCTGTTTGACCAAGCCCAGATCGAGGCATACAGCAAGCTTCCGACCAGGCTCGAGTTGATCGCTTCCTTGATGGGTACCATGAAGGCACCCCTCTCGAAGCTCGCAAGGACATTGCAGGCAGTTGCCGACGCAAAAGCAAATTAATACGGTATTAGTCTTCACGTTTGCGTAGACCTGCTATTACCGTAAGAAAACACAAGGAGAAGATAATATGGCTACTAGAGAAGAAATCCTGGAAGCAATCGCGAACATGACCGTGATGGAGGTCTCTGAGCTCATCAAGGCCATGGAAACCAAGTTCGGTGTCACCGCCGCAGCACCTGTCGCCGTTGCCGGCGCAGCTGTCGCCGCAGCCGAGGAAGTCGAGGAGCAGACTGAGTTCGATGTCATCCTGAAGGGTGTCGCCGAAGGCAAGACCATCCCCGTCATCAAGGAAGTCCGTGCAATCACCGGCCTCGGCCTGAAGGAAGCGAAGGACCTCGTCACCGCTGGCGGAGCAATCAAGGAAGCCGTCTCCAAGGATGAGGCAAAGAGTCTCAAGGAGAAACTTGAAGCTGCAGGCGCGACTATTGAAGTTAAATAACTCGATTTTTTTCATGTTTGAACAGGCGTCAGCCTGAGGGGCCAGCCACCGGATCGAATCCGGTGGCCGGTCGTGTCTACTACATTCCGATGTGTGGGTCCTCGGACTCCTGTCCGATTCTTCCGCAACACAGACCTCCGGAGGGTAAGAATGGTTGCCAAAGGCAATTCAATTACGAGAAAATTCGTTGGAACCCATACCCAAGAAGTATGCGAGTTACCGAATCTTGTCGGTATACAGCTCGACTCCTATGAGCGGTTCCTGCAGATCGATCGACAGAAAAAGGGGTTGGAGCCCGATCCGAACTTCGGTTTGGAGCAGGTCTTCCAATCGACATTTCCGATCGAAAGCCAGAACGGCGAGATGTGCCTTCATTATCATGGGTACACGATCGATTACGACAACATAAAATTCTCCGAGATCGAGTGCAAGCGCAAGGGCAGGACCTTCTCCGTACCCATCAAGGCAACCATCAGCCTTGAGTTGACGGCAACTGGCGAGTTGCGTCAGCGCGAGATTTTCTTCGGGGACATTCCCCTGATGACCGACCGCGGAACCTTCATCATCAATGGAGCGGAGCGGGTCGTCGTAAGCCAGATCCACCGGTCGCCCGGCGTGATTTTCTCCAACGAGAAGGGAGTCTTCTCGTCGCGGATCATCCCGTATCGGGGCTCATGGCTGGAATTTGAGATCGATGACAAGAAGAAGGACCTGATCTTCGCGAAGATAGACCGCAAGAAGCGCATCCTGGGAACATTGTTCCTTCGTGCGATCGGTCTCGACACCCGCGAGAAGATCGTGGCCCATTTCTATAAGCCGAAGAGCGTGGAGTTGGCGAAGGACGTCCAGGCGAACAATGAGCTCGTCGGAGCCGTCGCTTACACCGACATCTATTCCACGAAGGGCGGCAAGTCCGCCAAGAAGCTCCTCCGCGCCGGAGACGAGCTTTCCCCGACCTATATCGAGGCGCTGGTGAAGGATGGACTCACCTCCATCCGGATCATCGATGAGGACCATCCGGAATCCTTGCACTCGCGCATGATCATCAATTGTCTTGAGGTCGAGGATGCGAAGTATACCCAGGAAGGGTATGACGAACCGATGAAGGAAGATGTCCTTTCCCCGATCTATGCGGTCCTGCAGCCTGGCGAGATGATTGCCATCGAACGGGCGGAGAAGGATCTTCCCGACATGTTCTTTTCCAGTCGTCGCTATGATCTGGGCAGTGTCGGCCGGTACAAGTTCAACAAGAAGTTCGGAACCGATGAGGAAGTCGATGATGAGGATGCGAGCACCGAGCTTACCGTGCTCACTCCCCAGGACATCGTCAATACCATGGGCTTCCTGATCAAGGTCTATATCGGCGAGGAGAACGTGGATGACATCGACCACCTCGGAAACCGCCGTGTACGGTCGGTAGGTGAGTTGTTGCAGAACCAGCTCAGCGCTGCTTTCGCACGCATGGAACGGATTGCACGTGAGCGGATGAATCTCGAGAGCAACCAGGTGAAGCCACAGGATCTCGTCTCGATCAAGCCTGTGGTCGCTGCGATCAAGGAATTCTTCGGATCCAGCCAGCTCAGTCAGTTCATGGACCAGGTAAACCCGCTTGCCGAGCTTACCCACAAGCGGCGGCTCAACGCGTTGGGACCGGGCGGACTGTCCCGGGACCGAGCTTCGTTCGAGGTCCGCGATGTCCACTATACACACTACGGGCGCATGTGTCCGATCGAGACTCCCGAAGGTCCGAACATCGGACTGATCGTCTCGCTCGCAAACTATACCCGTGTGAACAAACACGGATTCCTTGAGAGTCCTTACCGCAAGGTAGTGGACGGAAAGGTCTCGACCAGCTACCGATACCTCGATGCGAACGATGAGGAGAAATTCTTCATCGCACAGGCGAACTCGAAGATCGATGCCGACGGCAACTTCCTCGAGACCGACATCCCGGTACGCCGAAGCGGCGACTATACGACAAGGACCGCCAACGAAGTGAAGTACATGGATGTCTCGCCGATGCAGGTCATCAGCGTGGCAGCCTCCTTGATTCCCTTCCTTGAGCACGACGACGCGAACCGTGCCCTGATGGGCTCGAACATGCAGCGACAGGCGGTTCCCCTGCTGTTCCCCGAAGCACCGCTGGTGGGAACCGGCATGGAGGGGAAGACGGCCTACGACTCGGGAGTGCTGATCAAGGCGAAGCGTTCCGGTACCGTAAGCTATGTCTCCTCCGTACGTATCGACATCAAGGTCGAGGATCCGCAGATCGAAGGTGAGGTCGACTCCTATGTCGTCCAGAAATTCGAGCGGACCAACCAGGATACCTGTTTCAACCAAAAACCCATCGTCTCGATTGGCCAGAAGATCGAAGCGGGCCAGGTGATCGCCGACGGTCCGGCTACGCAGAACGGTGAGCTTGCTCTGGGGCGGAACATCCTCGTGGGCTTCGTTCCTTGGAACGGCTACAATTATGAGGACGCGGTCCTGATCTCTGAACGGGTGGTCAAGGAAGATATCTATACCTCCATCCATATCAAGGAGTTCACCACCGACATCCGCGAGACGAAGCTGGGACCTGAGAAGCTGACCCGGGACATCCCCAACACCAGCGAGAAGAACCTTGAGCAGTTGGATGAGGACGGAATCGTCCGTATCGGCTCGGTCGTACGGCCCGGTCATATCCTGGTCGGAAAGGTGACCCCGAAATCGGAGTCCGACACGACTCCCGAGTTCAAGTTGCTCAATTCGATCTTCGGTGAGAAGGCAAAGGAAGTCCGTGATACTTCCCTGAAGGTTCCCCACGGAACCGAGGGTACGGTGATCGACATCCAGCGACTGAAGAGAAGCGAGGGTGATGAGCTGCCCCCGGGTGTGGACGAGATGGTGAAGGTCTTGATCGCCACCAAGCGCAAGTTGCGCCAAGGTGACAAGATGGCTGGTCGTCACGGAAACAAGGGTGTCGTGGCCCGTGTCCTCCCCGAGGAGGATATGCCCTACATGGCCGATGGCACGCCGTTGGATGTCTGTTTGAACCCGCTCGGCGTTCCTTCGCGAATGAACATCGGACAGCTGATGGAGACCCAGCTCGGTTGGGCCGCCCACAATCTTGACGAATGGTATTCCTCTCCCGTGTTCCAGTCCGCATCCGTGGGGGACATCGAGGCGAAGATGAAGCAGGCGAACCTCCCGCTCACTTCGAAGACGACGCTCTTTGACGGAAGGACCGGTGTTCCGTTCGTGAATCCGGTGTTCTGCGGATACATCTACTATCTGAAGCTGCACCACCTTGTCGATGACAAGATGCACGCCAGGTCGACCGGACCTTACTCGCTGGTTACCCAGCAGCCCTTGGGTGGAAAGGCCCAGTTCGGTGGGCAGAGGTTGGGCGAGATGGAAGTGTGGGCATTGGAGGCATACGGTGCGGCAAACACACTGCAGGAGTTGCTTACCATCAAGTCCGATGACATGAACGGTAGGGTGAAGATCTATGAGAGCATCGTGAAGGGTGAGCCGGCGACGAACGCAGGCATGCCGGAAGCGTTCAACGTGCTCGTCCAAGAGGTTCGCGGCTTGGCGCTCGATATGTCCGTCTACGACTCCAAGGGACGGCAGGTACCGCTTACGGAGCGGGACGAAGAGCTGATCAACAAGCGGAACTCGATCAATTAAGCAGGAGAATTCGGATGAAGGAAATTCAGGATTTCGACAGCATCATGATAAAGCTGGCCAGCCCGGAACAGATTCGGGCATGGTCCTACGGTGAGGTCAAGAAGCCGGAGACGATCAATTACCGGACCCTCCGTCCGGAACGCGACGGACTCTTCTGCGAGAAGATTTTCGGAACGACCAAGGAATGGGAGTGCTACTGCGGCAAGTTCAAGTCCATCCGCTACAAGGGTGTCATTTGTGACCGCTGCGGTGTTGAAGTCACGCACTTCAAGGTCAGGCGTGAGCGGATGGGTCATATCGACCTTGCCTCTCCCGTCAGCCATATCTGGTACTACCGTTCGGTTCCCTCCAGGATGAGCCTGCTGCTCGATATCCCGAGGGCGGCCTTGCAGTCGGTCCTTTACTACGAAAAATATGTGGTCATCAATGCCGGCGAGACCGAGTTGCGGTACAAGCAGCTGTTGACCGAAGATGAGTATTATCAGGCTCGCGAACAGTTCGGCGAGGCGTTCCAGGCCATGATGGGTGCCGAGGCGGTCAAGCTCCTCCTCGAGAACCTCGACCTTGAATCCCTCTCTGCCGAGTTGCGCGAACTGATGGTCGCGAAGGGCGAGAAAGCCGACAAGCGATTGCTCAAGCGGATCGAGGTCGTGGAGAATTTCCGTGACAGCGGAAACCGGCCCGAATGGATGATCCTCACGGTCATTCCCGTGATTCCCCCGGAACTTCGTCCGATGGTACAGCTCGATGGCGGACGTTTTGCCACCAGCGATCTCAATGATCTGTATCGCCGTGTCATCAACCGGAGCAACCGTCTCACCAGGCTCATGAGCCTGCACGCGCCCGATATCATCATCCGCAATGAGAAGCGGATGTTGCAAGAGGCCGTGGATGCCCTCTTCGACAATTCGAAGAAGAAGCGGGTGGTGAAGGGTGCCTCGAACAGGCCCCTGAAATCCCTCTCCGACATGCTGAAGGGAAAGCAGGGCCGGTTCCGCCAGAACCTGCTCGGAAAGCGGGTCGACTACAGTGGACGTTCCGTCATTGTCGTCGGGCCGGAGCTTCGGCTGCACCAGTGCGGACTCCCTTCGAAGATGGCTTTGGAGCTCTACAAGCCGTTCATCATGAAGAAGCTGGTCCAGAAGGGCGTGGTCTACAATATCAAGAAGGCGAAGACCTTGGTCGAGCAGGAGACTCCGGAGGTCTGGGCAATCCTCGACGATGTCGTCAAGGAACACCCGGTCCTCCTCAACAGAGCTCCTACGCTGCACCGTCTTGGCATCCAGGCTTTCGAGCCGGTGCTGGTGGATGGCAAGGCCATCAAGCTCCACCCCCTCGTGTGTCATGCATACAACGCCGACTTCGACGGAGACCAGATGGCGGTCCACGTACCGCTTACCCAGGCGGCACAGATCGAATGCTGGACGCTGATGCTTTCGGCGAACAACCTGCTGGACCCTGCAAACGGAAAGCCTATCGTCTTCCCCTCGCAGGACATGGTCCTCGGTATCAACTATCTCACCCGTGAGATGAAAGGTGCGAAGGGAACCGGAAAGTATTTCGACAACATCTCCGAGCTGATTCTCGCTATCGATGCGGGTTCCCTCTCATACAATGCCCTCATCAAGTACAAGCTCAGCAACGGGACCATACTTGAGACGACTCCCGGACGAATTCTCTTCAACGCGGAGATGCCGCCTGAGATTCCTTTCCAGAACGTCTGTTTCGGTGACAAGGAGCTCAAGCGTCTTGTCGGTGAGGTGATCCAGAACCAGAAGACCTCGGTTGCCGTGAAGATGCTCGATTCGATCAAGGACGTGGGTTTCAAATATGCGACGCTCTTCGGGGCGACGATCGGACTCTCGGACATGATCGTTCCCGAGGCGAAGGTACGGATGGTTGCCGCCGCCGACCAGAGCCAGTCGGAGATCAGGGAACAGTACCGGCAAGGCCATATCACACAGGACGAGCGCTACAACAGGGTCATCGAGATCTGGAGCAAGACCACCGAGGATATTTCGGCGTCCCTCATGGAAGAGTTACGGACCAGTCAGAACGGATTCAACCCGCTCTACCTGATGGCAGACTCCGGGGCGAGAGGTTCCAAGACCCAGATCCGTCAGCTCGGTGGAATGCGCGGCCTCATGGCCAAGCCCTCGGGTGACATCATCGAGTTCCCCATCCGCTCCAACTTCAAGGAGGGATTGTCGATCATCGAGTTCTTCATCTCAACCAACGGCGCCCGCAAGGGTCTTGCCGATACTGCGTTGAAGACCGCCGAAGCCGGATACCTGACCCGCCGTCTCGTCGACATCGCACAGGATGTGGTGATCAATGAGGATGACTGCGGAACGATCAACGGTATCGAACGCATGGCGATGAAGGATGGCGACGAGATCGTCGAGCCGTTGACCGAGCGTATCGTGGGCCGCTATACCTTGGAGAAGGTGAAGCATCCCATTACCGGAGAGCAGATCCTGGACGTGAACTGTGAGATCACCGCGGCGAAAGCCAAGGAGATCGAAGACTCAGGAATCGAATCGGTCCTGATCCGTACGGTGCTTACGTGCGAAGCCCATCACGGGGTTTGCCGCAAGTGTTACGGACGGAACCTCGCGACCAATAGGCCGGTGGATATCGGCGAGGCCGTCGGAATCATCGCTGCCCAGTCCATCGGACAACCTGGTACCCAGCTGACGATGAGAACCTTCCACATCGGAGGAACCGCCACCAGCGGTGCCGAGGAGAACCGGATCGCGTTCACCCACCCGATCGTGGTGAACAGCATCACCGGAACGCTGACAGAGACCGCGGAAGGTGCACGGTTGTTCACCAGGAAAGGTTTCCTGTTCTTCTCTCGGGTCTTGGGAGAGGTTCCCGTGAAGAGTGGCGTCAAGGTGCTGGTCAATGATGGCGACCGGGTGTTCGTAGGTGCTCCGCTCTATGAGGACGCGAAGAAGAAAGTCGTGATCTCTGACAAGATCGGAATCGTACGGCACTTCTCCGACAGGATCCTCATCGTAGCCCAGGAACAGAGGATCGACATCCGAAACGGATCCGAACTGAAAGTCTCGCCGGGAGATTACGTGGCGGAGAATTCCACCGTCGTCCTGTTCGACCCCTTCAGCGAGCCGATCATCGCCGAGTTCGACGGAACGGTTGAATTCATCGATATCAAGCTCGGGACCACGCTCAAGGAAGAGATCAACGTGGAGACCGGGAGTATCGAGAAGAAGATCACCGACCATATCAGCGAGACGCTGCAACCGCGCCTGACCATCGTTGGTGAGGACAAGGAGGTGCTTGCCACCTACTTCCTCCCCGCAGCCTCCTATCTCAACGTGGAGAACGGTGCGAAGGTCCGCAAGGGGCGCATCCTCGCCAAGCTGCTCAAGGAGAGCGTGAAGACGAAGGACATCACCGGAGGTCTTCCTCGGGTCGGTGAGCTGTTCGAGGCACGAAGGCCGAAGAATCCTGCCATTCTTGCGCAGGTAGCCGGAATCGTCAGGTTCGGTTCGGTAGTGAAGAGCAAGCGTGTCGTGGTCATCGAAGATGATTTCGGCAGGGAGTTCAAGCACTTGGTACCGATGGGCAAGCACATGCTCGTGCGGGACGGAGACCATGTCGAGGCAGCCGAGAAGTTGAGTGAGGGTCCGATCGATCCGCATGACATCCTTGAGATCCTCGGGGAGAATGCCTTGCAGTCATTCCTTCTCGATGAGGTCCAGGAGGTCTATCGGCTCCAGGGAGTGGATATCAACGACAAGCACCTCGGTGTCGTGGTCCGGCAGATGTTGCGGAAAGTCGAGGTGATCAATGTCGGCGATACCGGCTTCATCTATGGACAGCAGGTCGACAAGTACCGTTTCCATGAGGAGAATGCCCGGGTCCTCGCCGAAGGCGGACAGCCGGCCGATGCACGGCCCATGCTCCTCGGAATCACCAGGGCTTCGTTGAGCATCGACTCGTTCATCTCCGCGGCCTCCTTCCAAGAGACCACCAAGGTCTTGACAAACGCAGCAATTGCTGGTAGTAGAGACGTGTTGCGCGGTCTCAAGGAGAACGTCATCATCGGACATCTCATTCCTGCCGGTACCGGTATGAAACGTTACCGGAACATAAAGGTGAAGGAAGACAATCCGATCGACCTCGGGGAGAAAGTGCAATCATTGATGGGCTCGCGCCGTCTCGGAATGTTCGATGAAGACGAGGATTTCGATACGGACGATCTAGGGGAAATGATATCCGAAGGTGAAACCTCCGACGATGAAGGCGATGAGGATTGAAAGATCCTGTTCGCGTCGTCCGAATGGAAAGCGGGTTTTACATGCTGACTTTGGAGATTAGCATACAGAAGGGACGGTAGCTTGCCGTCCCGCCCGGCGGCGGACCACAGTGTGGTACGCAGCCGTCAAGAAGAGAAAGGGAGTGTATCGAAAGATGCCTACGATTAACCAATTGATACGTAAGGGACGTACGACGAAGGCCAACAAGACCAAGTCTCCTGCACTGCAGGGCTGTCCCCAGAAGCGTGGCGTATGTACGAGAGTGATGACCGTCACACCGAAGAAACCGAACTCAGCTTTGCGAAAGGTCGCCAGGGTGCGTCTTTCCAATGGAATTGAAGTCACTGCCTACATTCCGGGAGTCGGCCACAACCTTCAGGAACACTCCGTTGTCCTGATGCGTGGCGGAAGAGTCAAGGACCTCCCCGGTGTCCGTTACCACATCGTCCGTGGTGCGAAGGATACCCTCGGGGTCAATGATCGGAAGAGAAGCCGCTCCAAGTACGGCGCGAAGAAGCCAAAGGCTTGATGGAGGTAGACAATGGCTAGAAGAACAGTTGCTCCGGTCAGGGAGATCCTCCCAGACGCTGTCTACAATAGTGTGTTGGTGGAGAAGTTCATCCGCCGCATGATGGTCGATGGCAAGAAGTCCATCAGCACCAAGATCATCTATGATGCCTTGGTAGTTGTCGGCGAGAAGAGTGGGGAGAGCCCTCTCGAGATGTTCCTCAAGGCTCTTGAGAACGTCAAGCCCGTCGTCGAGGTCAAGTCCAGGCGTGTCGGTGGTGCGACCTATCAGGTCCCCGTCGAGATCAAGGACAACCGAAGGGAAGCGCTTGCCATGCGCTGGATCATCAATGCTGCCCGTGCACGGAACGGGAAGTCGATGAGCGAGAAGCTCTCGGCGGAGTTGCTCGATGCCGTCGCAAATACCGGTGCCGCCTTCAAGAAGAAGGAAGATACCCACAGGATGGCAGAGGCGAACAAGGCCTTCTCCTCGCACAATCGCTAAGAAGGACTTGCATGATCGGCAGGACGCTGCATGTGCGGCGTCCTGTTGTTTTTTCTATTTGCACGTAAAGTTTTTATTGCTATTGACACAACTGTGCAAACTCTCTATATTTGCAAAGGTGTCTGTATGAAGGGGTGCTATGTGCCCATACGGACAACGTCAGAGCCAAACCGATCGTCCGGATGATTCCGTATGGATGATAAGGTGGTTCCAGGCTGCAGACTTTTGAAATCTGTACTATGTCGGTAGGCAACATTTGACCTGTCGACCTCTGGATCCTCCTTCCTTCCGCTTGAATTGTCCATTAGTCAGTTTGTCTCATTGTATGACAGGTAAAGGCGTCTTGCCTTTATGGAGCATGATACAAATTTTTTGTGACTAGGATTGTCACAAGGAGGAACTGATGGCTAAAGAGAAATTCGCCAGAACGAAGCCACACGTAAACGTAGGCACCATCGGTCACGTTGACCATGGCAAGACCACCCTCACCGCTGCGATCACCATGTATTGTGGACGCAAGAGTGGTGACAAGGTTATGAAGTACGACGAGATCGACAACGCACCAGAAGAGAAGGCAAGAGGAATCACGATCAATACCCGTCACGTCGAGTATCAGAGTGACAATCGTCACTATGCCCACGTCGACTGCCCGGGACACGCCGACTACATCAAGAACATGATCACCGGTGCCGCTCAGATGGATGGTGCGATCATCGTCGTTGCTGCTACCGACGGAGCCATGGCACAGACCAAGGAGCACATCCTCCTTGCCCGTCAGGTCGGTGTACCCGCGATCATCGTCTTCGTCAACAAGGTCGACCAGGTTGACGATCCCGATCTCATCGAGCTCGTCGAGGAAGAGATGCGCGATCTGTTGAACTCCTACCAGTTCGACGGCGACAACGCTCCCGTCATCAAGGGTTCGGCTTTCGAAGCCATGGAACACCCCGATGATCCCGAGAAGATCAAGTGCATCCAGGAGCTCCTCGATGCGATGGATTCCTACATCCCGCTTCCGGAGCGCGCTGTCGACATGCCGTTCCTGATGCCCATCGAAGATATCTTCTCGATCTCCGGACGCGGTACCGTCGTTACCGGAAGAATCGAGCGCGGCGTCGTGCACGTGAACGATCCCGTCTCCATCGTCGGTATCAAGGAGACCAAGGACTCCGTATGTACCGGTGTCGAGATGTTCAACAAGTTGCTTGACGAAGGTCAGGCCGGTGACAACATCGGCGCACTGCTCAGAGGTGTTGACAAGAAGGACGTTGTCCGCGGACAGGTCCTCGCAAAGCCCAAGTCGATCACCCCCCACGCCAAGTTCAAGGGTACCGTGTACGTACTCAGCAAGGAAGAGGGTGGCCGTCACTCTCCGTTCTTCGCTGGTTACCGCCCGCAGTTCTACTTCCGGACCACCGACATCACCGGAACCGTGAATCTTCCTGAGGGCAAGCAGATGGTTCTTCCCGGCGACAACACCGAGATCCTCGTTGAGTTGATCCACCCGGTCGCCATGGACAAGGGATTGAGATTCGCTATCCGCGAAGGCGGCAAGACCGTTGCTTCCGGACAGGTCATCGAAATCGTCGAGTGAATTTGACCAATGTCTTGCCCGCACGCAGATGATGCGGGCAAGACCCGTTTTTTGGAGGAATGATGGCTAAGGATAGAATTCGGGTACGGCTGAGGGGTTTTGACATTGAGCTTGTTGAGCAGAGCGCTAAGGCTATCGTGCAGACAGTAGTGAAGGCTGGTGCCAAAGTCTCTGGCCCCGTACCTCTCCCGACTCGTATCAACAAATATACTGTTCTCAGATCGCCCCACGTGAACAAGAAATCCCGCGAACAGTTTGAGATGCGGACCCACAAGAGGCTGATTGACATTCTGGACCCTACATCGAAAGTCATGGATGCCCTCATGAAACTTGAGCTTCCTGCTGGCGTGGATGTAGAGATTAAACAGTAAGAGTTGAGGTAAGAGATGTTAGGGCTTATCGGAAAAAAAATAGGAATGACACAGGTGTTTGATGCCAATGGCCGACTGACTCCTGTGACTGTGATAAAAATAGAGGACAACGTGGTCGTCGAGAACCGTACCGTTGAGAAGAACGGGTACAATTCATGTGTGCTCGGCTCCTTCGAGATGAAGAAGAACCAGACGACCAAGCCGTATGCCGGACAGTTCAAGGATGTCACCACACCGAAGAAGACGCTCGTGGAGATGAGGGATTTCGATAAGGAAACCACCGTCGGCGAGGTTCTCGGAGTGGATGTGTTCAAGGATGTGCTGTTCGTCGATGTGGTCGGAACCTCCAAGGGAAAAGGTTTCCAGGGCGGTATGAAGCGCCACGGATTCGCCGGCGGTCGTGCAACCCACGGTTCCAAGTTCCACCGCGATATCGGTGGTACCGCAATGTCCTCCACCCCTGCACGTACGTTCAAGGGTCATAGGATGGCAGGGCGCATGGGTGCGGACCGGGTGACCGTTCAGAATCTTCGTGTTGTTCGTGTCGATGAAGAGATGCAGGTGCTCTTGGTGAAGGGAGCCATTCCCGGACCCACGCAGAGCGTTGTCATCGTACAGAAAGCGAAGAAGAAGTAGAGGCGAGAAATGGAAACAAAGGTCTTTTCAATAAAAGGAGAGGAGTTGCGGACCATCACGCTCAACGATGAAGTCTTCAATCGAGAGGTGAGCGACGGATCGATTTACCACGCCGTGAACAATGAGCTGGCAAATCGTCGTGTCGGAACCGCTTGCACCAAGACCCGTGGCGAGGTGAACTACAGCAACACGAAGCCTTACAAGCAGAAGGGAACCGGTAATGCCCGCGCCGGAGACAAGAAGTCTCCGATCTGGGTTGGCGGCGGAACGATTTTCGGACCGAAGCCCCGTGATTACAGCTATACCCTTCCCAAGAAGGTGAAGCGCTTGGCGATGAAATCATTGCTTTCACTTTCCGTCCTCGAAGAGAGGCTTGCGGTTGTCGAGGATTTTACCATCGAAAACGGCAAGACCAAGGAATTGGCCGGAATCTTGCAGAATTTCGTCAAGGATAACAAGAGGACCGTTCTCATCCTGAAGGATGACGATGTGATGATGCGGCGCGCTGCCAGGAACATCCCTCATCTCCGCGTTCTTTCCTATAACAGGCTTTCCGCGAAGGAACTCCTGTACGGAAGAAAGGTGTTGATGCTCGAGAGTGCTGCCAAGAATCTGAACGAGTTCTACGGCGATACACAAGGGGTCTAACGTGAGAGCAGATCAAGTAATCATTCAGCCCGTGCTGACGGAGAAATCCAATCTGGCACGGGAGTCGGAAACCAAGAAGTACACGTTCAAGGTTGATCCTCGGGCCAACAAGTTCGAGATCATGCAGGCGGTGAAGGAGCTGTTCAGCGTCACCCCTGTGAAGTGCAACGTTATTTCTGTAAAGGGAAAGCCCAAATACACCCGCGGCAAGGGCGGTCACATCCTTGGAACAACCGGGGATTGGAAGAAGGCGATCATCACATTGGCCAAGGGTGAAGTCATCCAGGCAGTGGAAGGAATCTAGGAGGAACACATGGCACTGAAGAAATACAAACCATATACTCCTGGCCTTCGCCAGAAGACCACACTGGTCTTCGATGAGCTGACCACCGACAAGAGCGAGAAGTCGCTCACCGTCAAGCTCTCCAAGAATGCCGGTCGGGATTCATTCGGTCGGATCAGCGTTCGTCGTCGTGGAGGCGGGCACAAGCGTGCATACCGCATCATCGACTTCAAGCGTGACAAGTTCAACATTCCTGGCACGGTGAAGACCATCGAGTACGATCCCAACAGGTCGGCAAACATCGCATTGGTGTTCTACGCCGACGGAGAGAAGCGCTACATCCTGGCCCCCAAGGGGATCAAGGTGGGGGCGAAGATCCTGAGCGGCCATGATGTTCCCCTTGAGGTTGGCAATGCCCTCCCGCTGAAGAACATTCCGCTCGGTTTGACCGTACACAATGTGGAGTTGCAGCTCGGCAAGGGCGGACAGCTCGTGAGAAGCGCCGGTCTCGGTGCGACCATCGTCGCGAAAGAGGGCGATTATGTCACCCTCCGTCTTCCCTCGGGTGAGATGAGAATGGTGTTCGGCGAGTGCATCGCCACCCTCGGGTCCCTCGGCAACGATGATCACATGAACGTGACCCTCGGAAAGGCCGGACGGGCTCGCTGGCTCGGACGTCGTCCGAAGGTGCGTGGAGTCGCGATGAACCCGGTCGATCACCCGCATGGTGGTGGTGAAGGAAAGACCGCTGCAGGACGGCATCCCGTCACTCCGTGGGGCTTGCCCACGAAGGGGTACAAGACGCGGAAGAAGAACAAGCCTTCGGGTAGTTTCATCGTCAAGAAGCGGAAGTAGGAGTAGAGAAAGTGGCTAGGTCAATCAAGAAAGGTCCTTTTATTGAGAAGAAGCTCTTCAAGAGGATTACAGAATCGAACAAGTCGGGACAAAAGCCGATGATCAAGACGTATTCCCGGACCTCTACGATCATTCCTGAGATGGTTGGATATACGATTTCTGTCTACAACGGTAAAACATGGGTGCCGGTTTTCGTTACCGAGAACCTGGTCGGGCACAAGCTTGGCGAATTCGCTCCTACGCGGATTTTCCGGGGACATACCGCTTCTGACAAGAAAGCGAGAAAGTAGTAGGTGTTGAATATGGAAGAAAAGAAAGGTTTCAGAGCGTGTGCCAAGTATCTGCCGTCTTCCCCTTCCAAGGTCCGCCCCGTTGCTGACCTGGTGAGGAGAAAGCCCTATGTCGAGGCTATGGCAATCCTTGACGCAATGCCCCAGAAGGGCGCCTTGCTCATTAAGAAAGTCGTACAATCCGCAGCTGCCAATGCCATGAGCCAGAACAAGAAGCTCGATGAGGACCAGCTCGTGGTGTCTCAGTTGTTCGTCGACGATGGTCCCCGCCAGAAGCGTGTGTGGCCCCGTTCTCACGGACGACGCGACATTCTCTTGAAGAGGCAGTGTCACATCACTGTTGTGCTTGACGAAAAGGTGGGGAAATAAATGGGCCAGAAAGTAAATCCTATCGGACTTCGTTTGGGAGTCAACAAGACTTGGAAATCCAAATGGTACGTCGATCCCAGGGAATATGCAGCAACGTTGCACGAGGACCTGAAGCTTCGCAAGGTGCTTCTCACCTGTCCCGAAGTGCAGGGAGCCGAGATTTCCGACGTCGAGATCGTGCGTAAGCCGCAGAGGGTTTCCCTGACCATTTCCACCAGCCGCCCCGGCATCATCATCGGTTCCAAGGGAGCCAATGTGGAGAAGCTTGGTGCTCGCTTGCAGGGTTTGACCGACAAGAAGGTCCAGATCAAGATCAAGGAGATCAAGAAGCCGGATGCCGACGCCCAGTTGATCGCAATGAACGTCGCCCGCCAGCTCATGAACCGCGGTTCACACCGCAGGGCATTGAAGATGGCGATTTCCAAGGCGATGCAGGCAGGAGCACAGGGTGTGAAGATCAAGGTTTCCGGACGTCTCGGCGGGAAGGAGATCGCAGGATCGGAGTGGTTGAAAGATGGAAGGATTCCGTTGCACACGCTTCGCAGCGACATCGATTACGGGTTCGCCCAGGCGAATACCTCGTTCGGTGCCATCGGTGTGAAGGTGTGGGTATACAACGGCGAGATCCTTGACAAGTCGAAGAAAGATGACGCTGGACTGCTCGTGCGCAAGTCTGCACGTGAGCGGGCCGAAGCCGTCGAGGCGAGGAGTTAGTACATCATGCTTAGTCCAAAGAGAGTTAAATACAGAAAGAAGCAGAGAGGTACGAGGGACGGTGTCGCCCATCGCGGAAATTACCTTGCCTTTGGTGAGTTCGGTCTTATCGCCGTGGAGCCCAAGTGGATCACCAACCGGCAGATCGAGGCGGCCCGTATCGCAATGACCCGCCACATCAAGCGTGGTGGTAAGGTCTGGATCCGGATTTTCCCCGACATGCCGTTCACCAAGAAGCCTGCCGAGACCAGACAAGGAAACGGTAAGGGTAGCCCGGAAGGCTGGGTTGCCGTTGTGAAGACCGGAGCTGTCATGTTCGAGATGGGTGGTGTCCAGGAGGATCTCGCCCGGGAGGCTTTGCAGCTTGCCGCCTCCAAGCTCCCGATCAAGACCAAGTTCATCATGAGAAGGGAAGTGGAGTAGGTTATGAAAAATTCATATGCTGATTTGACCTATGCGGAGTTGGTTGCCAAGCGGGACGAGCTTCGCAGAGAAGCCTTGAACCTGAGAATGGCGAAAGTGCTTGGACATGTGGAGAATCCGTTGGCTGTGCGTACCACCAGAAGGAAGATCGCCCGGCTCAACACCCTCATCCACGAGTATGCACTCGGCATACGTACGAAATCCAACTAAGTGAGGTTCGCGTCCAATGGAAGCAAATAAGAAAAGGTTCACCGGAGTGGTGACAAGCGACAAGATGGAGAAAACCATCGTTGTGGCGATTTCGACTAGAAGACTGCATCCTCTCTACAAGAAGTATGTGACCCGCACCAAGAAGGTGAAGGCGCATGACGAGAGAAATGACGCCCATATCGGTGATACGGTCCGTGTGGTCGAGTGTCGCCATATCAGCAAGGACAAGTGCTGGCGCCTCGAGCAGATCGTTGAACGGGCCAAATAGCAAGGAGCAACGTCATGGTACAGATGCAGACATATTTGAACGTAGCGGACAACAGTGGTGCCAAGCGCGTCCAGTGTATCAAGGTCCTTGGCGGCAGCCATAGGATGATCGCTGGCGTGGGCGACATCATTGTCGTCGCTGTGAAGGACGCGCTCCCCAACAGCGCCATCAAGAAAGGTGATGTGCTGAAGGCAGTGATCGTCCGCACGAAAAAAGAATACCGCCGACCTGACGGTACCTATATCAGGTTCGATGACAATGCGTGTGTGGTCATCGATGCCAACAATAACCCGCGCGGTAAGCGCATCTTCGGGCCAGTCGCTCGCGAACTTCGCGAAGGCGGTTTCGTCAAGATCGTTTCCCTTGCGCCGGAAGTGTTGTAGGAGTTTGGAAGATGAAACTGAAGAAGAATGACAACGTCAAGGTTCTCGCAGGAAAGGACAAGGGCAAGACCGGTCGTATCCTGAAAATTGACCACGAGAGCCAGCGGGTCGTCGTCCAGGGAGTGAACATGGTCAAGAAGACCATGAAAAAGCGCTCCCAGCAGGATCAGGGCGGCATCAAGGAAATCGAGGCACCGATTCATGTTTCCAATGTTGCCTTCTTGTTGAAGAATGGTCAGACTACACGGATCGGCATGAAGGTTGACGAGAAAGGAGTCAAGACTCGTTTCGCTAAGAAAACCGGGGAAGTGATCTAATGGAAAAGTTTGTACCTAATCTGAAAACAAAGTATCTTGAGAAGGTTGCTCCCGAGCTCTTCTCTGAGTTTGGCTATAAGTCCAAGATGCAGATCCCCGCGCTCGAGAAAATCTCCGTGAGCGTTGGTGTCGGCGATGCCATTGTCAACAAGAAGCTTCTTGACGCGGCTGTGAAGGAACTCGAGCAGATCACCGGGCAGCATGTCGTCAAGACGAAAGCACGCAAGTCCATCGCGAACTTCAAGGTCCGTGCGGGCCAGGAGATCGGTGCGGTGGTTACGCTCCGCGGCGACAACATGTGGTTCTTCCTTGAGCGTCTGATCGGCGTTGCGCTTCCTCGGGTCAAGGACTTCAAGGGCGTCAATCCCAACGCTTTCGATGGAAACGGAAACTATGCGCTCGGCATTACCGAGCAGATCATTTTCCCGGAAATCGATTATGACAAGATCGAGCGTGTAAGTGGTTTGAACGTTGCTATCGTGACTTCGGCCAAGACCGATGAAGAGGGGTACGCCTTGCTGAAGAAGTTGGGCATGCCGTTCGCCAAATAAGGTGGAGTAGAACAAGATGGCAAAGAAATCAATGATCATCAAGGCGAACAGAACGCCGAAGTTCAGTACCAGGAAGGTCAACCGCTGTAAGATTTGTGGACGACCCCGCGGTTATATGCGGAAATTCGAAATGTGCAGGATTTGCTTTCGGAAGCTTGCCAGTGAAGGGCAGATCCCAGGCGTTACCAAATCCAGCTGGTAGGAGATAAACATGGCTATAAGTGATCCTGTTGCCGATATGCTGACAAAAATCAGGAATGCTAGCATGGCTAAGCATGAGAAGGTTGAGATTCCGACATCCAAGATGAAGCTTCAGATCGTCAAGATCCTGAAGAACGAAGGATATATCAAGAATTTCAAGAAAGTGGTCAACAAAGACGGCGTGAATACAATTCGTATCTTCCTGAAGTACGATGAGAAGCAGAACCCGGTTCTCCACGGTATCGATAGAATTTCCACTCCCGGACGGCGTGTGTATTCTGGATACCGCGATATGCCGAGGGTCTACAACGGCTACGGTGTGGTTGTTGTCTCGACATCCTCCGGTATCATCACGGGTAAGAAAGCTAGTGAGAAGAAGGTCGGTGGTGAACTGATCTGCTCAATTTGGTAAGGTGGTGGACTATGTCTCGAATAGGTAAGTTACCGATTGCATTGCCCAAGGGAGTCACCGTCAAGGCAATTGACGGGGTGGTTTCCGTTGAGGGACCGAAAGGGAAACTGGTTCAGAATTACCGTCCCGAAGTGGAAATCGCTGTTTCCGCCGATCAAGTGGTGGTAACCAGGAAAGAAGACACGAAGGAAGGGAGGAGCTTTCACGGGCTCTACCGCCAGCTGGTAAGGAACATGATCGTCGGAGTCTCGAACGGATTCTCGAAGAAGCTCCAGATCAACGGTGTCGGTTATCGTGCGGAAGTGAAGGGTAAGATCCTCTTGCTCAACCTTGGTCTTGCGACCCAGATTGAGTTCATGATTCCCTCCGATGTGCAGATTGTCTGCGAGAACCCCAGTACCGTCGTGGTATCCGGAGTCAACAAGCAGCGGGTCGGCCAGGTCAGTGCTGAAATCCGTTCCCTCAGGGCTCCTGAGCCGTACAAGGGCAAGGGTATCAAGTATGACACCGAAGTCATTCGGCGCAAGGTCGGCAAGTCTGGCGGCAAGAAATAGGTAGGATGAACAAATGAACAGAGTTTTGGATAAGCAGAGAAAGAGAGCCAAGCGCAAGGTTCATATCAGAAAGCATATCTCCGGAACCGCGGCCAAGCCGAGGATGACTGTATTCAGAAGCAATTCACACATGTATGTGCAAGTCATCGACGATGTCGCGGGTCACACCCTCGTTTCGGCGAGCAGCATGGAAGCTGAGCTCCGTGAGTTGAAGAACACGGTTGCCGATGCGGCCAAGCTCGGAGAGGTGATCGGAAAGCGGCTCCTTGAGAAGAACATTGATTCCGTTGTGTTCGACCGCAACGGGTACCTCTTCCATGGTATTGTGAAGAGCATCGCCGACGGTGCCAGAAAAGCCGGGATCAAATTCTAGGGGGATATGGTGGATAGGTCAGATAGAAACAAAGACAACGAGTTCGTCGAGAAGTTGGTCAAGCTCAACCGGGTTTCCAAGGTCGTCAAGGGTGGAAGGCGGTTTTCATTCTCCGCCCTCGTCGTGGTGGGAGACCAGAACGGCAAGATCGGATATGGTTCCGGAAAGGCCAATGATGTCACCGAGGCGATCCGCAAGGCCGTCGACAAAGCCAAGGAGCACATGATTGTCGTTCCCATGGTCAAGTCGACCATACCTCACGAAATCGTCGGAGATTTCAAGAGTGCGAGCGTACTGCTCAGGCCAGCTGTTCCCGGTACCGGAGTAATTGCCGGCGGTGCTGTCCGTCACGTCATGGATGCTTGCGGCATCAAGGACGTGCTGAGCAAGTCTCTCGGTTCCAAGAACAGCATCAATACGGTCAAGGCGACCTTCGTGGCGCTTGAGCACCTGTTCGATGCCAAGGAACTCGCAAAGAGCCGGGGCAAGTCCCTGAGCGAGATGTGGGGGTAATCCATGGCCGATGAAAAGAAGATCAAGATAACGTTGGTGAAGAGTGTCATCGGGAGTCTTCCTGCACAGAGGAAGACTGTCAAGGCGCTCGGCCTCAAGAAAATCGGCAGCTCCGTGGAGCATGACGCCAGTCCCTCCATCAAGGGAATGGTCCGTGCCGTCGCCCACCTGGTAAAAGTCGAGGAGATGTAACATGGGACAGATCAACGCACCCTATGGTGCCAATACGAAGAAAACGATCGTAGGTCGTGGTTCCTCTTCCAAGGGACGGACCTGTGGTCGTGGTAACAATGGGCAGAATGCCCGCTCCGGCGGTGGCGTGCGTCCTGGATTCGAAGGCGGTCAGATGCCTTTGTTCCGGCGTGTCGCTCGTCGTGGATTCTCCAACTATCCTTTCAAGCAGGAGTTCCAGGTAATCTCCTTGGACGCTGTCTCCGCTTGGTTCGAGGACGGTGAGGTGGTGAGCCTCGATTCTCTGAAAGACAAGTCTCTTGTAAAGGGTGCCGATGCACAGGCCAAGGTTCTTGCCAATGGAGAGCTTACGAAGAAGGTTATCTTCGAGGGACTCAAGATATCTGCAGCTGCGGTCGACAAGATCAAGGCCGCGGGTGGCGAAATCAGATAAAGAAGAGGATCGTGATGTCTAACTCCTTGGTGAATATGTTCAAGATCGAAGAACTCAGGAAAAAGATCCTCTGGACCTTCCTGATGCTCGTGGTTTTCCGGGTAGGGGCTTTCATACCCATCCCGGGAATAGATCCTGAGGTGTTGAAACTCTACTTCCTTTCCCAAAGCAACTCGAGTACCATCGGACTTACGGAGTATCTGAACTTCTTTGCCGGTGGAGCATTCTCGAACTTCTCGGTATTCATGCTCGGCATCATGCCCTACATCTCGACGCAGATCATCCTGCAGTTGTTGATGTTGGTCGTTCCCAGCCTGAAGAAACTGACCGAGGACGCTTCCGGAAGAAAGAAGATGCAGCAGTATACCCGTTACGGGACGATCCTGGTCTGCCTCATCCAGTCCTACGTGGTCACCGTGTACGCGAAATCCATTCCCGATGTCATGACCTTGGGAATCGTTCCCTTCACACTGATTGCCATGCTGTCCGTCACTACGGGCTCCATGTTTCTCGTGTGGGTGGGAGACCAGATCACCCAGCGTGGTGTCGGCAACGGAATTTCCCTGCTGATCTTCGCGGGTATCGTCGCCCGGATCCCCGATTCGTTGGTGACCTTGTTCAGGAGTGTCCAGGCCGGAACCCTCAACCCGATCGTCGTGATCGTAGTCTTCGCCATGTTCGCGGCAGTCGTGGCGTTGGTCGTCTACGAACAACGCGGTCAGAGGAAGATCCCGGTGCAGTATGCGAAGAGAGTGGTCGGCAGGAAAATGTACGGTTCGCAGAGCACCTACATTCCGTTCAAGATCAATCCTTCCGGGGTAATCCCCGTAATTTTCGCTTCCGCGTTGCTCTCATTCCCCTTGCAGATTGCTGCATCATTGGGGCCTGAGGTACGTTGGTTGCAATCGGTAGCAAATTGGCTTGACCCGCAGGGCGCCCCCTATCTGATCATCTACACCCTGCTGATCATTGCCTTCGCTTTTTTCTACACCCAAGTAAGCCTGAACCCGATCGAGATGGCCAAGCAGATCAGGGAGAACGGAGGTTCCGTTCCCGGCGTACGCACGGAACGTCTGGAAGAATACCTTTCCAAGGTGCTCAACCGGATCGTGTTGCCCGGAGCCCTGTTCCTTGCGTTCATCGCATTGATTCCGACGGTTGTACAGAAATTCTTCAACTTCCCGGCTTCAGTGGCGATGCTTCTCGGTGGAACCTCATTGATCATCATGGTCGGTGTCGACCTTGATACGATGAGCCAGATCGAAGGTATCATGAAGATGCACCATCACGATGGGATCACCAGCAAAGGTAAGATCAAGGCAAGGAATCTATAGGAGATACATGAAATGAAAGTACGGGCAAGTGTCAAACCGATGTGTGACAAGTGCAAGGTCATCAGACGCGCTGGGGTGGTCCGCATCATATGTGAGAATCCCAAGCACAAGCAGAGACAGAGATAACTGAGGAGGCCAGTTGATGGCGAGAATTGCAGGTGTTGATTTACCGAACAAAGCGGTGAAGATTGCATTGACTTATATTTATGGAATTGGCCGGGTCTCGGCGCTCGAGATCTGCCAGAAGAGCAACATCAATCCCGACGAGAGGATGAATAATCTCTCCGCCGACGATGTGAATGAACTGCGGAAGCTCATTGAGAACGAGTACAAGGTCGAAGGTCGTCTGAGGACCGAGGTCGCACTCAATATCAAGCGCCTGATGGACATCGGGTGCAACCGCGGACTCCGTCACAGGAAGGGACTGCCGGTGCGTGGCCAAAGGACGAAGACCAATGCAAGGACCCGAAAGGGCAAGAAGAAGACCGTCGCCGGTAAGAAGAAATAAGGAGAGTTGAAAGTGGCTAAGGCAAAGCGCAAAGTCAAGAAGACGGTATACGAAGGGAATGTCTACATCCAGGCGACGTTCAACAATACCATTGTGACAGTCACCGATCTGACCGGGAACGCAGTTTCATGGGCAAGTGCCGGTGGGCTGGGTTTCAGGGGAGCCAAGAAGTCGACTCCTTATGCAGCACAGACAGCTGCCGAGACGGCGGCGAAGAAGGCGATGGACTATGGCCTTCGTGAAGTCAACGTATTCGTCAAGGGCCCCGGTGTCGGCCGTGAGTCAGCCATCAGGACCTTGGGTGTGCTCGGATTGAAAGTCAGGAGCATAAGGGACGTTACTCCCATTCCCCATAATGGTTGCCGTCCGCGGAAGACCAGAAGAGTCTGATAAGGAGTAGGTGTAAACATGGCTAGATATACAGGACCCAAATGCAGATATTGTCGCGCTGAGAAGACGAAGCTGTTCCTCAAGGGCGAGCGCTGCCACACTGGCAAGTGCCCGATTGCGAAGAAGAACTCCGGTACTCCTGGAAAGGATCCTCGCGCACGACAGAAGAAAATGACCGACTACGGAATGCAGCTCCGCGAGAAGCAGAAGCTCAAGAGGATGTATTGCATGCTCGAGAAGCAGTTCAAGCTTACCTTCGACGAAGCTGCCCGTATCCCCGGCAAGACCGGTGAGAACCTCATCATGTTGCTCGAGCGCAGGCTTGACAACGTCGTGTTCCGCCTTCATTTCGCCACCAGCCGCAACCAAGCGGCCCAGTTGGTGAATCACGGACACGTGTTCGTCAACGGCAAGAGAGTTGATATCCCCTCCTACCGCCTGAAGGCAGGCGATGAGGTGGCCATCGGCTCTCATGGCCAGAAAATGCTCATCATCAAGGAGAACCTCAAGGAGTTCTCGAAGTCCGGTGTCTCACCGTGGCTCTCCCTTGATCCGGATACCATGAAGGGATCCTTCCTGGCGGTTCCCAGACGTTCCGACGTCGCCGAAGTCGCCGACATCAAAGAGCAGCTGGTCGTAGAACTCTATTCTCGTTAAGGAGTAACCATGGCACGTAAAAACCTGTTGAAAGGATTCAAGAAGCCCAAAGGAATAACCTTCGAGCACAGCTTGGTGGAGCCCGATTCGGGGAGGTTCATAGCCTACCCGTTCGAGCGTGGTTTCGGTACCACCGTCGGCAATACGCTCAGGAGGATCCTGCTCTCTTCAATCCAGGGATACGCCGTTACCGCCGTGAAATTCACCAGCTTCAACGAGGAGGGCATCCCCCACCTTGTTTCAAGCGAGTTTGAGCCGCTCCCCGGAGTTGTAGAGGACATCCCCGATATCATCGCACGCATCAAGAAACTGAAGATCAAGATGCCTGAGGATATCGAAGGTACCGTTCTCTTGATCGAGTGCAAGGGTCCCGGGACCATCACCGGAGCCAACCTCGAGATGAACAATGTCGAGATCATGAACAAGGACCTGGTCCTGTTCACGGTAATGGATGATGCGAATCTCGAAATGGAGCTCCAGATCGATCTCTCCAGAGGCTATGTGCCCGCAGAGGTGAACGAAAAGTATATCGAAGAGATCGGAACCATCCCCATAGATGCGAACTTCTCTCCCGTGACCCGGGTGAAGTACGAGATCGAGCCTACCCGTGTCGGGCAGAGAAGCGACTACGACAAGCTCGTGCTCGATGTATTCACCGATGGAACGATCTCCCCGGAGAATGCGTTGGCTGAGGCTGCGAAGATCGCAAAGGACCATTTTGCCATCTTCATCAACTTCGATGAGAGCTTGGTGAACAGTGGCGATGAGGTCGATGAGGAAGAGGAGCGGATCAAGAAACTGCTCAATACATCGGTCGAGGAGCTTGAGCTGACGGTCCGTTCGAGCAATTGCTTGAAGAATGCCAACATCAAGACCATCGGGGACTTGACCAAGAAGACCGAGGAAGAGATCGCGAAGACCCGGAATTTCGGCAAGAAATCGCTCTCCGAGATCAAGGAAAAGTTGAAGGAATGGAATCTGAGCCTCGGCATGACGGATTACAGTGTCCTGAAGAACTCGATCAGAATACCAGGGAACAAGGAAGAAGAGAATGAAGCATAGGATTGGTTTTAATGCATTGAGCCGCCGTTCCGGCCAAAGGAAAGCGCTGAAGCGCAATATGGTGACCTCGCTTTTCCGCTATGAACGCATCGAGACGACCAAGGCGAAAGCCAAGGAAGTGCAACGCATGGCTGAGAAAATGATCACTCGTGCGAAGGTCGATTCCGTCCATGCACGTCGTATGATCGCCCGTGACATCAATGATGAGGCGGTATTGGCCAAGTTGTTCACCGATATCGCTCCCCTGTTTGTCGATCGCAAGGGCGGGTATACCCGCATCCTGAAGACAGGCAACAGACAGGGCGATGCCGCTGAGATGGCAATCCTCGAGCTGGTCGTACGTACGGAAAAGCCGAAGAAGAAGTCCGATTCCAAGAAAGAGAAGGAGGCGCCCAAGAGCGCCAAGGAGAAGGCCGAGTAAGGTCTTCGCCTGACATCCCTTTCGGGGAACACCACAGGCCGCTATCGATGAGATGGCGGCCTTATTCTATCCTCAGGAAAGAATAGGTGCGTCCGGAGCTGATGACAGGACCTCGATAAAATTCCCCTGTCCCTTGACATTGGTTCAGTTCCTCCCGTATTATGGTTTCACTACAATGGGGGAAATGCTATGAATCTATTACTGCTTATCCCTCTTTGTCTTGGTTGTATCATTCTAGGTTGGCTAATTCGTTGGATGTATGCGAGGTTCAAGCTTACCTCTATCGAACAGAAAGCTGTTCGGTTGAGCCAGGAAGCGATAAAAGAGGCAGAAGCCAAAAGCAAGGAGCTTCTGATTGAGACTCGTGATCAGTTGTTGAAAGAACAACAGCAGCAAGAACGTGAGGCGAGAGAGCGCAGAAGTGAACTTCTGAGAACAGAACAGAGACTGTTGAAGAAGGAAGAGAATTTAGAACGAAAACAAGCGGAACTAGATGTCCAAAAGAGGCAACTGGCAGACAAAGAGGCAAAGAATGTCCAGCGTGAGAAATCACTCTCCGAGATGGAGCAAAACTGGATAACGGAATTGGAACGGGTCGCTGGTATGACTTCGGAAGAGGCCAAGCAAGCGATCATCGAGACATTGCAAAATGATGCGAAGCGTGACGCGCAGGTCATCATCAACAAGATCGAGCAGGATGCTCAGCTGAAGGCTGACAAGCTTGCGAGGGACATCATCGTGACGTCCATCCAGCGGCTTGCCACCGAAGTGAGTTCAGAGGTCACCGTGACCACGGTAAGCCTGCCGAGTGATGAGATGAAGGGCCGGATCATCGGTCGCGAGGGAAGGAACATCAGGACGCTCGAAACCCTTACCGGTGTCGATGTGATCATCGATGATACTCCCGAGGCGGTCGTGATTTCCTGTTTCGATCCTGTCAGGAAGGAGATTGCACGGGTTGCACTCGAGCGGTTGGTCCAGGACGGACGTATCCACCCGGCGCGTATCGAAGAGGTGGTCGCGAAAGTTACCAAGGAGATTTCCCGTGTCATCATGGAGGAGGGAGAGAAGGTCATCTTCGATCTCGGAATCCATAACATGAGCCAGGAGATGGTCAGGGCACTCGGACGGCTTCACTTCAGGACCAGCTATGGTCAGAATGTGCTCAGCCACTCGAAGGAGGTCGCCATACTCGCCGGCATGATTGCCGCCGAGGTGGGCGCAGACCGTGAGATCGCCCGAAGGGGCGGCTTGCTGCATGATATCGGAAAGGGCATTGAATCGGACGGTGATGCGAACCACGCTGAGATGGGAGCCGATTTGGCCAAGCGTCTTGGAGAGGATCCTCGTGTCATCAACTCGATTCTGTCCCACCACAACGATATCGAACCTTCTTGCATCGAGTCGGTGATCGTGCAGATTGCGGATGCAATCTCAGCCGCAAGGCCGGGAGCCCGTCGTGAGACGCTCGACAATTATATCAAGCGTCTCGAGAGTCTGGAGCAGATTGCAGAGAGCTTCTCCGGTGTCGACAAGGCTTATGCGATCCAGGCAGGACGCGAGCTGCGCATTCTGGTCAACAATGATAGCGTGACCGATGACGGGGCCAAGGACATTGCCAAGGGAATTGCAGGGCGGATCGAAGCGGAGTTGCGATACCCTGGTCGGATCAAGGTGACGATCATCAGGGAGATGCGTGTTGTCGAGTACGCTCGGTAGCGAAGGATTGTATGTCTAGAGGGAAACATATTACGGCTCTGTTGCTCGGGGATGTCATCGGACAACCCGGGTGCAGAGCCCTTTTCATTGGATTGCC
>Ga0172382_10001823_pt1 | contig 36873 bp, 28 predicted proteins | sample Leawel138RmetaG_FD_122245 | JGI IMG/M metagenome (GOLD analysis project Ga0172382, IMG submission 122245) | Leachate microbial communities from a municipal landfill in Southern Ontario, Canada - Leachate well 138R metaG | ecosystem: Engineered > Solid waste > Landfill > Unclassified | place... | reverse complement strand
TTTTTCATGACATTCCGGCAAGAATCGTCGGCTTGAAACGGGTCGGATTTCCTGCCTGGCAAGTAAAAAGCCGGCAAAAAGCAGCTGATCAGCAGCTGCTTCATGCACCAGATGCCAAATCCAACGGCAACTACACTATTTCTATAGTCCGTAATCTGGGGAAACTTCTAAATAATCCGCTTATTATCATTTAAACCTTTTCTTGTATGAATCATCCTGAATCACTCCTGGTACAAAATTCGGTGTATTCCATGTGTATAGTATAACAAAGAAACCGGGTTATATTAATATCCAAGATACTAAGATAGAATCAGCCGTTTGAAGACATCGCTCGCGAATCAGGGACTATCTGGCTTCCTGCTGAAAGAAAGACTAGAAGTGAATTCACATCATAAATCTTTGAGTATCCCGCAGGCTTTAGGATCTGCTTCAGAGCACCGTCGAATCGGCTGCGCGACCAACATCGCCTCCGCGCTGCTGCTGGAACCTGCGATCGCCGACAAGATCGTCGTCGTCTGGCGGGGCGGCCACGACCGGGACTGGCCGGACACCAACGAATTCAACCTGATGCAGGATGTGTATGCCTCCCAGGTCCTGTTCGACAGCGGCGTGCCGCTGTTCCGCTTCCCCTGTGCCCGGGTGGGGGATGCGGACACGCCCAAGCGCGAGCTCTGCTTCAACCACGATTTCCGCCATCCGCTCTGCCGCGAGGGCGTCCACGTGCGCCGTGACCTCATCTTCCGGCGCGTGTTCCAGCTGATCAACGGCAGCGGCAAGGTGACGATTTTATGCCGGAAAGGATGTTGTTTTGCTTTTTTGCCAGGTCTTTTCGATGTGTGTTATGGTAAAAGAAAAATAAACCCTAAAAGGAGGTACTCCCATGCCTGAGTTTGGACATCCCTTTTCCGGTCGTGCACACGAGCGAAAAATGACTGAGCAGGAACTGATCCGTGCCATCCGCTTCATGATTGCGGCGGAGTACGAAGCGATCCAGCTCTACATGCAGCTGGCGGAGTCGACCGACAACAAGCTGGCCATCGATGTCTTGACGGACATCGCTGACGAAGAAAGAGTTCATGCCGGCGAGTTTTTGCGTCTTTTGAAAGAATTGGACCCTGATGAAGAGAAGTTCTATGCAGAAGGGGCCAAGGAAGTCGAAGAAGAAATCGTGGAGCAACAGAAATAGCGGACAAGAGCCATCTGATCTGAAGCACCCCCGTTCCCGATCCAAAGCTCGGAAACGGGGGTGCTTTTTCAGCCATTCTCGTGGCGTTCGACTGCAAGGAGGCGGGCCTGATCGGCCTGAATATTCTTGCGATAGTAGGTTCGGCCGTCGTAGACAGATGACAAGATCAGCTTTTGCTCCATCAGCCGGGTTAAGACGATCGGATCCAGGCCGCGTTCGGTGATCAGGATCCGCATGACATCTTCCCGGACGGGATGGACCGCCATAGTCTGCAGCAGGTCGATCAGCACGTTTTGGCCAAAAAAGAAATCCTCCGCGTTTTCGTCCTGATCCATGATCGAAACCGGCACATCGGCGATGGCGGCGATGGTACGGCCGACCATGCGCAGGCGTTCCAGCGTCGGTTTGCGGACATAAGCTTCGGCCGGCGGGCGGGTTGGCACCAGCAGGTAGGCCGTTTTAGGCCGGATCCGCCCAATTTGCCGGGCGATAGCCTCGACTTGCTCCGGTTCGTCGTTATACCCGGCGACCAGCATCGTCTCGGTCACCAGGTTACCGCTGTAACGATGCGCGAACTGCTCGATGCCGTTCAGGATCTCCGGCAGCTTCAGCGAGCGGTGCGGCCGGTTGATCCGTTTCCAGAGCCGTTCTGTAGCTGCGTCGATTTTCAGCGAAACCCAGTCCGCCGCCGACAACTCCTCCTGGACATCCTCGCGCCAGATCAGCGAGGCGTTGGAGATGACCGCGATCGGCGTTTTGTAGACCTTGAGCTGGCAAATTGCCTGCCCCAGGCGGCTGTCCAGCGTCGGCTCGCCGTCCGGTACGAAGGTCAGGTAATCCACTGTCTGGCCGCTGGCGCGAACCTGGCCGAGTTTCTGCCCGGACCTGGCGGCGCAGCATCTCGGGTTCTGTGTAGATGTTGCGGCTGACCGACATGTTCTGTGTCTGTCCCAGCTGGCAGTAAATGCAGGCGTAAGAACAGGTCTTGGGCGGAATGTGGTTGATGCCCAGGCTCTGACCGAGCCGGCGTGACGGAACCGGACCAAAAACTTCCATATCAGCGCATCCTTTCCTTGCGGCGCGGCGCATCGGACGCCCCCGCTTTTCGTTTCTGCCTGAACAAGATGGTCATGACCAGCCGTGCAAGGAAGAAAGACAAGGCCCCCAATGTCGCCATCACGGCGCCGGAAGGCAGGTTCAGCGTGTAGGACAAGCCCAGGCCGGCCAGGCTGATGCCGAGGCCGACCCCCGTCGCCAGAAGCATGCGTTTGGCCAGCGAGATCTTGAACATCGAGGCGATAGCCGCAGGGGCGGCCAGCATGGCCAACAGCAGGATGATCCCGACCACCCGGATCAGGGCGACGACCGTCATCGCGACGAGCACCAGCAGGATATAAGACAGCCAGGCGGTGGGGAGGCCGAGAATCGCCGCAAATGTGTCGTCGAATAAAAACGCTTTCCAATGCTGGAAAAAGACCAGGATCAGCCCCAGTACGACCACCGTCAGCACGGCTGTCAGGATCAAGTCCGCCCGGGTGACCGCCAGGATGTTGCCGAACAAATACGAGTTCAAGGCCGGCGGGTAACCCGGCATCAGGCCAATGAACAAGACGCCCAGTGCCATACCCAGCGACCAGAACAGGCTGATCACCGTTTCACCGCGAGCAAAGCCCTGACGCCGGATCCGCCCGATGCCCAGGGCCGCCAGGATGGCGAAGAAAAAAGCGCCCAGGATCGGCTCGAAGCCAAGCAGGTAGCCAAGGCCGACGCCGCCATAGGCGGTGTGGGCGATCCCGCCGCTCATCATGAGCAGGCGCTTCTCGACGACAATGACCCCGATCAGGCCGCAGATGATGCTGACCAGCACGGCGGCCAGCAGGGCATGCTGGAGGAACTGGTATTCAAACAAGGCCCGGATCATGTTCGTTTTCCTCCTTGTGTTCGGGCAGAACCCGGTGCGGGATCCCGTGGGCGATCAGGTCGATCGGGCAGCCATACAAGCGGTTGACGGTCTGCTGGTCGAGCTGCGGACCGCCGTGGTAAACCAGCTGGCGGTTCAGGCAGGCCAGGCTGTCGACGTGCGACGTGATCGCCAGCATGTCGTGCGTGACCATGATGATCGTGATGTCATCATGCAGGCTGCCCAGCAGCTGGTAGATTTGTTCGCGTGATGTCGTATCGACATTGGCAGTCGGCTCGTCGAGCAGCAGCAGGCGCGGCTGCCGGGCCAGCGCCCGGGCGATGAGCACTTTTTGAAACTCGCCGCCAGATAAATCAGTCAGCGGATTGCGAGCGAGATTTGCCAGGCCGACCCGTTCCAGCAGTTCGGTTGCCAATACCTGGTCTTCGGCCGAATAGCGGAAAAAGGGCCGGATCCTGCTGGAAATCCGGGCTGTCAGAACCGCTTCGCGAACCGACATGGGAAACGAGCGGTCAAGGTCGGCAACCTGCGGGACATAACTGACCTGGCGAAGGGCTTCGGACAGCGGCCGCCCGAAGACCGTCACCGAACCCCGGGTCGGCGTCACCTGTCCGAGAATGGCCTTCAGCAGCGTTGACTTGCCGCTGCCATTTGGCCCGATGATCCCCAGATACTGGCCTTCCCTAACGGTCATGGTGACATCCGACAGCGCGGCATGGTCCCCGTAGTGGACGGTCAGGCCGGTTATTTCCAGGACCGGCGGGCGATGGTTGTCCGATAACAGCATTATGGCATGCTCCTCTCAGGAGGCGTCGGCAAAAGCTTTAGCGATCGCGCGCATGTTTGCGATATAGTCTTCCGACAACGGGTCCAGGATTTGGATGCCAGCTCCGATTTCCTCGGCAAACGCGGCCGACTGGCGGCTGTCGATCTCAGCCTGGCAGAAGATAACCTGGATCTCCGCCTGGCGGGCCCGGTCGATGACCGCTTGCAGGTGCTGGGGTGTCGCTTCCTTGCCGTTTTCCTCCAGGGCCCACATCTCCAGGCCCAGCTCGTCGGCAAGATAGCCGTAGGAAGGATGGTAGACGACGATCGGGTGGTCGGCGCGGCCGGATAAAAGCGCGCGCATGTCCTGTTCGAGAAGGTCCAGCTCATCGAGGAACACCTGGGCGTTGGCGGCATAGACATCGGCGCGGCCCGGATCCAGCTTTGTAATCGCCTCGAGCATCGCCCTGACCATGACCCGGGCCCTTGCGACCGACAGCCAGATGTGCGGATCGCGGCTGCCGGAGGCAAAATGGCGGTCGGGCAGTTCCCGGGCGACCCGGGCAGCCAGGTCCACCACCTGGATGGAACCGAGCCGCGGCAGGATAAAAGCGCTTTCGGCGGCGACACCGATGGAAAAATACAGGTCCGCTTTGCTCAGCAGCTGCATCTCTCGGGCATCGGGCTCATAGTTGGCGGGGCTGTTGCTGGGCGGGATGACGGTGATGACCTGCATTTCGTCCCCGCAGATCGCCGTGGCAAAGGCCTTTTGGGGCGGAATGGATACAGCGATGATCTTTTTCCCTCCGCCCGGATCCGGTTCAGGTTCACATCCGGCAACCGTCATGGCCAGGATCAATGCCAGAAATCCGGTCAGAAACCGCCGCAGCAACATGCTTTCATCACCCTTCATGCAAATGGTTTGCATTTATAGGCTACACCGGATATGGGCATATGTCAATAAACCCTTTGCCGGACAGCGCATCTTCGATTAAGATGGCAGTAGATGTTATCCAATCAAGACCGAAGCAAAAGGGAGGTCGAATGGACCATGAACAAACATATAACCTGTGATGTCGCGGTCATCGGCGGCGGGTTTGGCGGCGTGGCCGCGGCCCTGGCTCTGACCGAAGCAGGCAAAACGGTTGTCCTGACCGAGGAAACTGCCTGGCTGGGCGGCCAGCCCAGCAGCCAGGGCGTGCCCCCGGACGAACACCGCCGGATCGAGGAAGGCGGATGTACGGCAAGCTACCGGCGCTACCGCGACCTGGTGCGCCAGTTTTACCGCGACCATTACCCGCTCAAGGCGGTATACCGCGAGAAGCCGGATCTCAATCCGGGCGGCGGATCGGTCTCCCGCATCTGCCACGAGCCGAAAGTCAGCGCCCAGGTCCTGGAGGCGATGCTGGCTGCCCCGGTCAGTCGGGGCCGGCTGCAGATCCTGCGGGAAACCCGCCCGGTGGCTGCCGAAACCGATGCGAACCGGATCCGCCAGGTGACCGTCGCCACACCCGAAGGCGAGCAGGTGATCCAGGCGAGCTACTTCCTGGACGCCACGGAGTGCGGAGACCTGCTGCCACTGACCCGGACCGCCTATGTCACCGGGAGCGAGTCCCGCTCCGACACCGGCGAATGGCACGCGGGTGAGCAGGCCGATCCCCAGGACATGCAGGCGATCACCTGGTGTTTTGCCGTGTCGCTCGAGCCGTCCGGCGACTACACCATCCCGAAACCGGCCCGTTACGACCACTACAAGCAGCATCTCAGCCCCTTCTGGCCGGGCTCGCAGCTGAGCTGGACTTATTCCCAGCCGATCACGCTGGAACCGATCGACGGATTTATCGAGGCACAGCCGGGCCAGGTCGACTTGTTCACCTACCGCAAAATCCTGGGCAAGGAAGCCTTTGAAGCGGATTTTCTGGCCGGAAGCGGGGAGATCACCCTGATCAACTGGCCGCAGAACGACTACTGGTTCGGTTCGGTCGTCGACGTGCCGGAGGAGGTCCGCCGGCAGAACCTGGCTGAAGCCAAGCAGCTGTCGCGCTGTTTCCTCTACTGGCTCCAGACCGAGGCGCCCCGGCCGGACGGCGGGCGCGGCTATCCCAACCTCAAGCTGCGCGGCGACGCACTGGGAACGGCGGACGGCTTTGCAATGGCCCCCTATATCCGGGAAGCCCGTCGCATCGTGCCGCTGGTTCAGGTGACCGAAGCGCATATCGGTATGGCGATGCGCCAGAACCTGCTCGAGCATGGTGAGATCGACGCACTTTCCGCCGAGCCGTTTGCGGATTCGGTCGGGATCGGCTACTACCGGATCGACCTGCATCCCAGCACCGGCCAGCGCAACTACATCGACATCGAGAGCCTGCCCTTCCAGATTCCGCTGGGGGCCTTGATTCCGGTCGAAACCAAGAATCTGCTGGCCGCCTGCAAGAACATCGGGACGACTCACATCACCAACGGCTGCTACCGCGTCCACCCGGCCGAGTGGAACATCGGGGAATCGGCCGGGGCCTGCGCCGCCTGGTGCCTGGACCACGACATGACGCCCCAGGCGCTGCACGGCGACCCGGCTGCCCTCGCCGCCTTCCAGCAGGCGCTGGTCAAGCGGGGCGTCCCCCTGTCCTGGCCGGAAGCATGGCGATCCGGACTGGCCTGAAACGCAAAGGACACCTTATTTTGTTACGAAAGCAGCCCGGGCATTTGCCTGGGCTGTTTCTTTCCGGATCGGCTTCGACCATGCCCCATTCATTGATTGGCCTGCTAAAGGTGGATAAACCATTACATGATATTGGATTATACGAGATAATGTGTTATCCTATGCTTGACACATGAAGGGAGTTGGTTCAATGGAGTGGATTTGGCGTACGATCGCGAAGCACCTGGTGCAAGCCATCGAGACGTTTCCAGCCGTTTTAGTTACTGGCCCCCGGCAGGTCGGGAAATCAACGCTGCTTCAACTGGTTGCCGAGCATTATGAATACGTTTCCTTTGATAATCCTCTTCTTCTGCAACAAGCAAAAGAGGATCCAGAGTTGTTCTTAATGAATCATACGCCACCGCTGATCCTTGATGAAATCCAGTATGTGCCAGAGTTGTTTCCTTATCTGAAAATGAAAATCGATGAAATGAGGATCAAGGCACGGCGTGGCAGCCAGCCAGAGACGTGTCTGTTCCTTTTATCCGGCTCACAAGCATATCACCTGATGCAGCATGTCAGCGAATCACTAGCAGGAAGGCTGGCCATCCTGCCTCTTCAGGGCATTTCATATCGTGAGCGGAAAGGTGTTACCTGTGCACAACCTTTCGTGCCTCATAACGAGTATCTTTCGGCTCGAAAAGAGGAATGCCTGGATACAGCCGACCTTTGGCCGATGATCCACCGGGGAAGCATGCCCAGGCTGGTTTCGTCGAACGATGATTGGGACCTGTTCTATTCGAGTTATGTCGCAACGTACCTTGAGCGTGATGTTAATCATCTGTTCATGCTTGCGGATCGCGGTGATTTTATCCGGTTCATGACCGCTCTCGCTGCGCGGAGCGGTGAACTGCTCAACTATGACAGTCTGGCAAGAGATGTCGGCGTTTCAGCGTCAACGGTGAAGCGTTGGATACAAATCCTTGAGGGCTCAGGCATTATCCTGCAGCTGCATCCGTACCATAACAACCATTTAAAGCGCGTGATCAAGACACCGAAAGTTTATTTTTTGGACACGGGTCTGATGGCCTGGTTAACACGATGGGTCACACCAGAAACCATACAGTTTGGCGCGAAAGCAGGTCAATTCTTCGAAACCTGGGTGGTATCAGAAATTGTCAAATCTTTTCTCAATGCGGGCAAATCGCTACGTGATATGTATTATTATCGCGATGCAGACCAGAGGGAGATAGACCTTGTCCTGGAAATTGAGAGAACCGTTTTCCCGATTGAAATTAAAATGACTGCCAGACCCGATAAAAAAATGGCACGGGCTTTCGATCTGTTAGATCCTGTCAGCGAAGCTGCAGATATGCGGCGAGGCGATGGTGCCGTGATTAACCTGTATCCGGATGTGATGTTTCTGAAAAAGGATGTCCGTGCCATTCCTGTCGGCTACCTTTAATGGGTTTTCGGACATGGCGACACAGATCGTCCCGGGCAGCTGTACAGGCGGGCCTCGCCCCGGCGTAACGTCATGGACAAGAATCCGTTCTTGGCCTGGACGCAAGCGCCGCTGAACAGGTCGCACCAGGTCTCAGGCGACCCCGCGGGCAGGCGCAGGGACAGGTCGCCGTCGCGGTCCGCATAGACCCCGATCAGGCCGCTGGTGGCAAAGACGGGGTCGCTGCCCTCGTTATAAAGATGCACCCCGGCCAATCGGGCCAATTCGCGCAGCACCGGACCCGGCAGCGGCCCCATGCCGCTGTAGATGCTGAGCCCTTGGCCTTGCTTTTTAAAGGCCAGCCCGGGCCGCCCGCTTGCCGCATAGGTGCCCAGTGCGGTCGCCTGACCGTCCGCGACGGCAAACAGCGGCTGGATCTTTTTGCGAAAGCCGTAGTCGCCCCAGGGCGTGGCGATGGTCTGTTCTGATTCTTCCAGCTTTTCTAGGCCCATGCCGACCGTTTCGGCCATGGCTGCGAGCGAAAAGCCGTCCGCCTGGACGTAATCGGGCGCGTATGCCCACAATACAGCCTTGCCGGCCTGGCGGACATGGCGCTCGATGGCCGCTTTTTCCCGGTCGCTGAGGTAGAAGGCATCGAGAAACACGTACAGCTTGTACTGGCTGTGCGGCAGGTCCGGATGGTCCAGGTCGCCCATCGTGTACCAGTCGTAGGGGGCGCCCATGCGGGCCAGGCCGTCGCGCTGCCGGTCGAGCAAGTCCGAATGGATGTCGGCCCGCTTGTCGAGATAGTAGATCGGCTCGCCGCCGGAAAAGACGGCGACTTCGCTGACCGAGTGCAGGGGGCAGGCGGCGACCTTTCTGGCGATTGCCACCATGGCGGCGATTTCATCCATCATGCCTTTGGAATAGAACCAGCCCTCGAACATATCGAACCACCAGAGCGCCGCGCCTTTGGTCAAGCACAGCATGAAGTCGCGCCGCATGACGTCGATCGTCTCCTGCTCGCTTTGGAACTTGGCGTGCCCGCCGGGGATCATCATGGTGCCGACATGGGTGGGCGACAGGTGGGTGATGTGGTCAAACTCCAGGTAGTAGAGCTTGTCGTGCAGCGAAAGGGAATCGAGTGTCACCATGTAGGCGCTGGCGTCGGTATGCTTGCGGTGGCCGTAGGCCGAGGGGCTGGCGATCATGTCGATGTCGGGCGAGAAGAAGACCTTTTCGTATTCGAGATGGCCGACATTGAGCAGCCGCTCGCCGGACAGCTCGAGCAGATAGCCGAAGTAGACGCCCAGCGGCTTTTTATGCTCCAGCACCTCCTGGGCCTTGGCCGCGAACCAGAGCAGCGTGTCGGCGACCAGCTCATGGTGGAAACGCCAGTAGCTAAGAGCTTCGGCATCCTTTACCGGGTCGCGAAAAACCCCATGGCGGGTCGCATCACGTGAGGCTTCATCCGGGATAACCGCCTGGGGATCGCCGGTGTACTTGCGCCAGGCCTCCTCCTTGACCGGGTGCGAGGCCGCGTAGTCGCTGCCGCTGAACCACTCGGTTGTCTGACCGCCCATCAGGAAATAGCCGTAGAAGCGATCGCCGTAGTGTTCTTCGGTATGGTGCAGCACCGCCTGCAGGTATGCGGCCGCGTCGCGGCGCCAGGGCTCGTACGCGGCGGCCTGGGACAGGCAGAAAAAGGAATTGGCGCAGTCGGGATGCTGTTTGAGCCACCAGTCCCGGGTGTCGACCTGGATCATGAGGGCGAACAGGCCATCCGGTGCGGCGCGCATAAAGAGGTCGATCTGGCGGTCGATCGGCGCGAAGTCAATTTGGTTGTCGCCGATCCAGGACGGCCCGAACAGCGAATAGGGCACGCCGAGGTAGCTGTTGATGTCACTCGGGAAGATGCACAGCAGCCGGACGCCGGCCCAGCTGAAATCGGAGACATTGCGTTCGGTCGGCCGGAAGGACTTGAAAGACAGCGGGTCGATCGCCTGGCCGTCCGCGACCACCTTCAGCGTGCCGTTTCGTTTTTGAATCCGAACGTCCATGGGTCAGGGTTTCCAGAGCTGCCAGCAGGCACGCGCGACGCCCAGGATAGGCGCGTCGTCGATCAGGCCAGCCTGCTCAATGCATGTGAGAAAATCTAAATCAGCCAGGTCTTTTTGCGCCGGCGGCAGGATGATGCTGCAAGAGCGGGCGATCTGGCCGCCGACGACCAGGGCCGTGAAGCGGTATTCCATCAGGATCGGACGCAAGATCGCAGCCAGGTGGCGTCCGGTTTCGCGAAAAGTCTCGATCGCGACCACGTCGCCCGCATCGGCCAGGTCGCCGATCTGCTTGACGTCAAACGGTTCGTCCGGATGCGGCAGGCCGGCTTGTTCCAGCTGGCGGCGATAGGTCGCGAGGATGCCGCGGCGCGAGACATAATCCTCGACGATGCCGTCGCGATAGGGCCGGTTGTAGACGATGATCCCCGGGCCCTGCTTGTCGTTGAGCAGCACCTGCCCGTCCAGCATCGCGCCGAAACCGAAGCCGGTGCCCAGCATGACCCCGCAGATACGCGCATGCCCGGCATGCGGACCGTGCCAGGTTTCCCCCAGCATAAAAGCCGTCGAATCATGGATGAAATGGACCGGCAGCGGGCCGGCGATCGCCTCGAACCAGGGCCGCATCGGGATGCCATGGATTCCGGGATACTTGTGGGTCATGCGGCTAAGGCCGAGCGTGAAATCAAAAGGCCCGCAGATGGCGACGCCGATGCCGGCCAGACTGAGGCCGAGCCGATCGGCCAGAGCTACCTGCTTCTGGGTCATAGCCTGGTAGGCTGCCTGGATTTCGGCCGCGCTGCCGTCCGAGGGGACCGGCACCTTGAGCCTGCTGGCCGGCAACAGCGAACCGTCTGTCCGAACCAGGGCGGTCTTGAGGGCTGTGCCGCCCGCGTCCACGGCCAGGATACAGACTGGAGCGGTTCCATTTTCCTTCGTCATACCTATGTCCTCAGCTGTTTTCGAAGCCGTCCTTGAGCAGCGTCTTGTGGACGACCACCGTCTTGACACCCGGGTTCGTATTGACGATCTCATAGGGCCCGAAAGACGCCGGAACGACGACGATGTCCAGGTAGTTCTGGATAAAGAAGCGGTCCGGGTTGTTCAGCGAGCGGACCATGACCTGTTCGCCGTCCACCAATGACAAGACGTGGAAGCGGTCGCAGGTGTCGTCCTCGATGCGCGTGTCGAACACGAGGTTGCGCAGCGAGAAGTAGAGCAGATCATGCTCGCCGACCGTGATCTCCTTCCAGCCGTCGCCGGAGCGGAGCAGGCGCGGCTCCTGAATCAGGTTCTCACGCACCCAGTCTTCGCGGAAGTCGCGCCGCAGAACCTTGTCGCCATGGTAGGTGTGGATGGGGCGCAGCTTGCCTTCCAGGTCCTTGCGCATGTAGTCGTACATCTTGTATGTATAGGATCCGACGGTCAGGCTGCCGATTTCCAGCACGACCTGGTTGCGGCCGGACGAGTGGATCGTGCCGGCCGGCAGCATGAACTGGCGTCCGGGTCTGGACGGGTGGGAGGCGACGAACTGGTCGTGGTCGAAGCCTTCTCCGGTCTGTTCCGCCCGCCTGGTTTTGGCGATGAAGTCCTCGACATCCGCATCGTTCTTAAAACCGACATACGTCTTGGCGTCCTGGCCGGTGACGACCACATAATAGCTTTCGTCCTGGCGGCCCAGCTCGTTGTAGTGCTCGGCGGTGTAATCCTCTGGCGGATGGACCTGGATCGACATGTTGCCCGAGCTGTGGAAGGTGTCATCGTAGTTGAACCGGATCGGAAAATAGCCGCCGAAAGCATCGACGCATTTTTGGCCCATCAGGTCAACGCCGACAGTCTGGATGAAACTGTAGAAGGGGAATTCGACGCACATCGTTCCCAGATCGGCCACAACAGACACTTCCATAGGGATCAGGTCGAAAATCCAGGCACAATTCTTCATCTCGGCTGGCAGCTGACGCAGCCGTTTCAGATAGAAGCCGCCCCAGACGCCTTCCAGGTAAACCGGTTTGCAGCGCAGCGGGTAGGTGACCATGATCGCGAATAATGTTTTAAGCGTATCCAGCGTCATCGCCTGGATCTGGTCCGGCCGGTCGGCCGCGAGGTAATAGTCGATCTTGCCGCCGTCGATCAGGGCCTTGCGCAGCTCGGTCATCACCTCGAAGTCGATGTAGTAGCAACGGCGTAAAATCAGGTTCAGCGCCTGGCGTTCGCGCCGGCCGACGTTGGTCCAGGGTCCGCTGCGCATGTTGAGGATCGTGGTTTTCTGGGTCATATCCAGGTACAACCGTAAATCGTAGCGGTCAACGAGGGCGGGCACCAGCGCGGCATAGCCGGAGACGATCAGGATACCCCTGCCGCTTACAGAAAACGCATCCAGTTCTTGCGCCAGATCCTGCACCGCCGCTTCGTCCAGCAGCGCTTCGTAGCCGCCTTCGAACAGCGAGCCGAACAGCAGCACCGGATCGGTGTCCCGATCTTCGGGCAGGTGCGGCTGAAGCTTTTTGTCGAGAAGGTCGCTGTCGAGAAACAGGTTATCGGTCTGGCGGATCGTGACGCCCAAACCCATCCCGTGCAAGGCCTGGGCCAGTTTTTCGGAAAACTGCTCCGCCGGGGCGGTCAGGTAAGGCTCGATACCGATGATAAGTCGTCCGGTACGGCGAACTACGGTTAACGCGCGCAAGGCCAGGATCCGCACGGTCTCTTCCGTATTACGGCTGATCCCGGGCGCCAGGCTATCGGCGGCCGCGATGCGGTTGATTGCGTTCGGATCGTCATATGGGTAGGGGCTGAACATAAAACTCATACAAGACACCTCTTCCATAGCCAGCCGGATCCTGATCCGGGACTTCAATACGCACAGGGCTACTGGCTCAAGTATAGTCGGAACCCGTTTGAAATGCAATAAATTTGTCAGTAAGATCCTATTATGAATGAAATGTTGTTTTGATTATTTATCATAAGCCTATCAGATAGACGAAGCATCATGAGATATCGGCAGTCTGGCACAGCAATATGACAACGACGAGTCAGATAAATGAAAAATAAGTATCATTTGAAAAAATATATATTGAAACATATTTTGTGCTGGTGTATCCTGATCTTATAGGCTCCAGTTCTCTGCCTGCACCATGCCAGGCACCCACGGGAGGTCGCTATGTACCAGCTCAGCAATGGGATTCTGAAAAAGAATGGAACGCCGGTCTTTGCCTTAGGACAGTCATATTACCCCTCATACCATCACCAGAAAGTGCCGGTTCCGCCGGAAGGCGACCGCATCGGCGAGCTGGTGCAGGACCTCAAGGAGATGGCGGACGCGGGCTTCAACCTCGTGCGCATGGCCGCCTTGGGTGAGGTTGTGCGCGAAAACGGCCAGGTCAAGGTCTCGTTTCCCCTGATCGACGCGATCATCCGCCGCGCCGAGGATCCGGAGGTCGACCTGGCGACGATGGTCCGTCTTCAGGGCTATGGCGTCAACCTTTCCGGCTACACAGACGCGATCATGCAAAACGAACTGGACCAGGAAATGCCTTTCCACTGGGGCTGGTTCGTGCGCAACTGCCTCAACCACCCCGGCATCCTCGAGGACAACGATGACGCCACCGTGGCCAGCGCGGCCCATTTTGCCGGCAAACCGTCGGTCGTCAGTTTCCAGATCTATAACGAACCGGCTTATCCCAACGACCATTTCTATGACTACAATCCCCATTCGATCCGAGCCTGGCGCGCCTGGCTAGCGGAAAAAGGGATCAAGAGCGAGGCCGAGGCGGCCACACTGGAGCCGCCGCGCCGCCGCCCGCTGCCGGGTGAGGACAAGAGCGACTGGATCAACTGGCGATGGTTTCACACCGAGCGGCTCAACGATGTCCTCAACCGCCTGAGCGGCAAGGCCAAGGAAGGGTACGCCCTGCCGGAAACCCTGACCTGCCACATGCCCTGCCCGGCCCTGCCTGGTGCTGCCCTGCGCGGCGAAGACTACTACCGGGTCGCCGAAAAGATGAATATTTTGGGGATTACGCATTATTACCCAGCCTTCGGCCCGATGCACGACCTGGCCAGCCAGGTGCTGGACATGGCCGAGAGCGCGGCTGCTGTCTTCGGCAAGCATGCCTGGCTGATCGAGTACAACGCCCGTACCAACCTCTCGGCCGAGGAATGGGAGCGTGAAACCTACGCGGCGATCGGCAGCGGTTTCAAATGCATCATGTACTACCAATGGCGCGCCGATTACCCCTATGCCGACGGACCGGAGCCGGAGGGCTTCGGCATGGTGTTCAACGACCGGACCAAGACAAAAAAATTCGAGCGCGCCGTGCGTATGAACCGCCTGATTAACGAGATCGGGACATCGTTCGCCTTGGCCGAACGCGTCCGCTCCGGGGTGGCCATCCTATTCAGCGAGAAGGCCAACGCCTGGTATGACGCCGAAGACAACGGCGTGGCCACCAACACGCGCGACGATCACGAACGCAGCCAGGCCGGGATGCGCCTGGCCTACCGCGAGCTGCGCCGGGCCGGCGTGGCCGTCGACTTTGTCCGGGCCTGTGACCTGGAAACAAATCCGCTCGGCGTGCGCGTGCTCGTCGTGCCGGTCAGCCAGGGGCTTGACGAAACCGAACGGGCCCAGATCAGCCGCTTTGCCGAAAAGGGAATGGTCGTCGTCTTCGACCTGGGCAGCCTGGGATTCAGGCCCTGGGAGCAGAAAGGCGCTCCGCTGCTTGATCTGTCCGGCCTCCTGCTCCAGGGCGACGTGCTGCCCCTGCACAGCTGCACCAGCGAGCAGCTCGACATCAAGCTGATCTCAGGCCAGGACTATGCCGTGGCCTGCCTGGTCAACGTCGACGCCCTGGAGCGGCCGCTTGCGGCCGGCCACCAGGTCTGGATCGATCTGATAACCGCCGGGTTGCCGGACGGACCGGTCACGGCCGAATGGGTGACGCCGGATGACAAACGGCCGCTAAAAACGGAGCGGCTGGGCCGCCAGGTCAGGATCGAACTGCCATCTGTTGGCACCGGTGCGTTTATCTTTGTAAGACCGCAATAAGACCGCAGTCCGCTTGAAGCGGGCATGAGAACCATACGAGGAGAGCTGTTATGAAACTGCCTAATCGCAAACCCCTGGTCGGCGTCCTGTTCATTTCCCCGCCGCGTTTCCGCAATCTGGGCGAAGGAACCGAGCATGGCTACTACTACGAGCGCAAGGAACGCGAAGCGGCCTCGCTGCTGCAGTCGTTCGCGTTCGCCGATGTTGTTTTCCCGGGCGTCGTCTACACCCGCGAGGACATGGACCAGGCGGTGGCCCGCTTCACACAGGCCCAGGTCGACATGGTGTTCGCCCATTTCCTGTCCTGGTCGGACGACTTTGCCTGGATCCGCTTTCTGCGTAACATGATCCCGATGCCAATCCTGTTCGCGACGATCAGCCGCGACGAACCCGGCTTCGAGGATTCGCTGACCGAGGACCGCTTTATCGAGTTCCTGTCGGCCGGCGGCCTGGTCGGTGCCCTGGAAGCGTCCGGATCGGTCGGCCGTTTTGCCCGTCCGATGATGCGCACGACGATCGGCTCCCGGGCCGAGGTGATGGAAACCGCCCGCCAAATGGCCCAGGCCGCCAAGCTGCGCACCCAGCTGCGCAAGACCTCGTTCGGCCTGCTGCCATCCTACAACGAGGCGATGTGGTCGACCTATGTCGATCCGTACGACCTGTTCATGAAAGCCGGTCCCGAGCTGCGCTTCCTGACGATAGCCGGTCTCGAGGATGTCATCGCGGACATTCCCAAGGCAGAAGTCGAGGCCGTGATGGACGACCTGCTTGCCAGCTTCCCGTCGGACGACACCGTCATCCGCGACAAGTTCTTCGCCTCGGTCGAGGCGTCGATCGGCCTGGAGCGAATCACCCGCGATGCGGGCGCCGAGCTGCTCGTCCTGAACGACATCGACCAGGTCCTGATGCGGCACATCGGGCTGCGGCCGGGCTTCACGCCCTGCAGCGACGCGTCGGACGTGATGGTCGTGCCGGAAGGCGACATCGGGGGCGGCCTGGCCTGCTACATCCTGCACAAGCTGTCGGAAAAGCCGGTCAATTTCGTCGAACCGTTCCATGTCGACAAGCGCACCGGATTGTTTGCCGCCGGCCACGCCGGCCCGAACAACTACCGCAACCCAGAAGGCAAGACGCGCATTTCCATCGACGCCCGTTTCGCCCGTTCCAGCTTCAAGCACGCCGGGGCCCCGTTCGCCTGGCACGTGATCGGCGCCGGGCCCAAGACGATGCTCCACGTCTCTCAGCAGGCCAACGGCCGCTTCAAGATGGTCTGCACGACCGTCGAGGCGGTCGACACGCCGCATTTCCTGGCCGGTTATTCCCATGGTCTTTTTAAGCCGCCGCTGCCGGTGGAGGATTTCTTCGGGCGCCTGATCAAGATCGGTGTCACGCAGCATTACGGCGTCGTCTCAGGCGACTACACCGCGGAAGCCGAGATGCTGGCTGAACTGCTGGACTTCGATTTTTTCCGCATATGAGCCTAACATCGCTCAGGGCAAAGGAGGGATAGCATGCGAACATTCGGCCAGGGACTGCTTAAACTGGAAACCGATGTGCTCACCGGGGTCATTCGCTTCGCGGCTGAAGCGGCAGACGCCGTTTTCGACCCGGACGGCGATTTTTTCCGCCTCTACCTGGATGACGGCGACGAGAAAGAGATTCTGATCCGCTCCAGCGGCCAGAAAGCAGAGATCGCCTTTATCAAGGACCGCCTGTCCGTCCGCTACGGCACGCTCAAGGCGGTCAATGGAACCGAGTACGCGATCACGCTGGACATGAACATCACGGAAAAAGAGGACGGGCTGGTCTTCGAGCCAATCATCCGCAATGACGACAGCCGCGTCCGCATCAACGAGGCCCAGTATCCGTTTGTCCAGGCCACGAGCCTGGGCGGAAATCGTTCTGAAGATGTGCTCTACTACCCGCGTGCCTTCGGCATGCGGCTGCCAAATCCATGGAACAGCCTGGATCGCTACCACTCGGAGTACCGCTTTCAGGACGACCGCGGGATCTGGTTCGGCAACGCCTATCCCGGGACCGGGGCATCCATGGCCTGGTTCGGTGTTCAGAGCGGCCCGGTTTTCTACTACATCGCCCAGCACGATCCGGAGGCGCGCATCTGCATTCCGGCTGTCGGCCGCCATCCCCGCCTGGCCGAGCCTTACCTGCGCCTGACCGTGGCCAGCTTCCCGGCTCTATGTCAGGGTGAGACCGAACGCCTGGCACCGCATGTCCTGGCCGCCTGGCGCGCCGACTGGCGCCGGGGCGCCGACGTCTACCGCGCGTTTATCCGCAGCACCTTCTACAAGCCGCTGACCCCGCCAACCTGGGTCCAGAAGATGGCCGGCTGGCAGCGTGTGATCATGAAACACCAGTACGGCGAAATCCTCTACCGCTACGCCGACCTGCCCGGCATCTACCGCCAGGGCAAACCGGCCGGACTGAACACGCTGCTCGTGTTCGGCTGGTGGAAAGGCCGCTTTGACAACAGCTACCCGCATTACGAACCGGACGACAAGATGGGCGGCGCGGATGCGCTACGAGCGGCGATCGACGAGATCCAGTCTGACGGTGGCCACGTCATTCTCTACACCAACGGCTGCCTGATCGACCTGCAGTCTGATTTCTACAAACAGGGTGGTCAGGCTGCCGCCATGATCGACGTCGACGGCAACGAGTACCGCAACCATTACCATTTTGCCGGCCAGGGCCTGACACTCCGCCAGTTCGGCTACAAATCCTTTGCCCTGGGCTGCATGGCGACCGAGGCATGGGCGGATCGGCTGGTCAAGCAAGGCCGTGTCATGCTGCAGTTCGCGCCGGATTCGATCTTCTACGACCAGATTGCGGGCCACCCGACGCTGTTGTGCTTCAATAAGAACCACCCGCATGGACCCCGTGTCGACCGCGACTGGACCTACCGGCCGGGCGTGTTCCGCCAGATGAAAGCGCTTTGCCCGCCGGATGTCGCCTTGGGGACCGAAAACATTTCCGACATCGGCTGCGCGCAGGCGGACTACACCCACAACTCCGCGCCGGTCAAGCCCCAGGACCCGACGATCTTTCCGTACCTGTTCCGCTACACGCTGCCGGAGATCATCTCCACCAACCGGACCGTGCAGGAGGAGTACGAGGGCTTCAAGCAGGATCTGACCTACGCCTTTGTCTTCGGGCTGCGCTTTTGTGTCTCGATCTACCGCTGCCGCGGCCACTTGGGCCTGATGCCGGAATACACCCGTCACCTGGCCTGGCTCAACGACCTGAGGCGCCGTTTCCAGGACTATCTCGTCCAGGGCCGATTCATCTGCACGACGGCCGGGGACCTGCCCGGAGGCATCGTGCGCACGGAATACCTCCATCCGGATGGCCAGCGCGTCCTGCGCATCCTCTGGAACCGGGGCGTCGAATCGACGGCCGTCGAAGGCCAGATCATCGCCGCCGACGATATTGCCTTTATTGAAACACGGATCAGCCCGGATACGGTCCTTCCGTGACAACAAACCAAAGAGGTGTGACTATGCTGACTTTGCAAGGTAAAACGATGCGCTACGCGCTCAATGATCTCGGACAAGTCGTGTCGGTCTACAACAAGCTGACCTGCCACGAATATGTCTTCCAGCCTGGCAACCTTTGGAAGCTGATCTACCAGGAAGGCGAACGGACCGAGATCCCAGTCGATTCGACCGGACAAGCGTTTACGGCCCGGACCGATACGACCGAAGACGGCGACGAACGGCTGCGCCTGACCTACGACGGGCTGAAAGGGGACGGGCGCGACCTGAACGTCCGGCTGGTTCTGACCTTTGTCCTCTCCGATGAAACGCTGTCTGTCCAGGCTGAACTTGTCAACAACGACCCGTCGCCGATGATGGAACTGCAAGTCACGGCCGCCTCCGGAATGCGTTCATTATCCGGCAGTCCGGAAACGGACGCGATTGCCTGGCCGGTCGACCTGGGCCGGCGCATCCCCAATCCGGCGTTTTCCGACCTGTCTGTCTATGCCGGCTACCGCAAGTACGAGCGCCACGACCAGTTCCACACCGATCTCAACGCCCTCTATCCGGGGCGCCTGAGCATGCAGTGGTATGACTGGTACAACGAGGGTGAGGGCCTTTACGTCGGATCCCACGATCCCTCGCACCAGGCGACCTGCCTGCATGTCGAGCGTGATGTCAAGCAAAACATCCTGCGCATGGGCGTGATCCGCTACCCGATGCTCAACACGGGTGAAAGCTGGCAAAGCGCGCCGATCGTGTACGCGCCCCACCTGGGCGACTGGCACACGGGCGCAAAGCGCTACCGCAGCTGGATTGAGCAGGAGGGCAACTGGCACAAGCCGGACCAGCCGGAGTGGATGCTCCAGTTCAAGGGCTGGCTGCGCGTCATCCTCAAGCAGCACCACATGGAGCTGAACTGGGACTACAGCCAGATCGAAGCACTCTACGATGAAGCCGCGGCCGCGGGCATGGACACGATTTTCCTGCTCGGTTGGGAAAAGGGCGGGTTCGCACGGATGTGGCCGGACTATGTCGTCGATGACCGCATGGGCGGCGAAGCCGGGCTCAGGGCGGCGATCGACAAGGTCCATGCCAAGGGCGGCAAGGTGCTGATGTTCCTCAGCTATGCCCTGATCGATCGCGCCAGCGACTACTACCAGAAGGGCCCCGGGCGCAAGGCGACCACCAAGAGCCTGTGGGGCGAGGAGATCCCCTTCTCGGAGACCTATTGCGGCGAGGGCACCTGGCGCAAGCTGGGCAATCCGCCGATGCCGATGTACTTGTCCTGCGCCGGCTCGCCCGACTGGCAGGAGAAGATGATCGAGTCCGCCCGCACCTGCCTCGACCTGGGCGCCGACGGCGTCCTCTACGACATCGGCGGCATGACCCCGTTTTTCTGCTACGACGACAGCCACACCCACGCCAAGCCCAGCCATTCCTGCAGCGACAAGGCGCGCCGTTACGGCGAACTGCACGACTACATCCGCTCCCGCGGCGCCGACAAGGCGATCATGATGGAGCACAATATCGATGTGTTCGCCCAGCACATGGACCTTTCCCAGGGCGGAACCACGAGCCCGTCGGATCCGCGCAGCCTGCTCGAGCTGTACCGCTACACTTTCCCGGAACTGATCATGACCAACCGCAACATCGGGCACGACGAAGAGAATTTCCGGGACAAGGCCAACTACAGCTTTCTTTACGGCCTGCGCTACGACATGTCGATCTACCGCTGCTGCGGCGCGTTGTCGGACATTCCCAACTACGCCGTCTATCTCAAGGAGCTGAACGGCCTGCGGGCCCGTTACCAGGAGTTCCTGCTCAAGGGCCGTTTCATCGACAACGAGGGCTTCTGCCTCGACAACCAGGATCTGGCAGCCAAGGCCTACCGGGCCGGGGACGGCCGCGTCGCGGTTGTGCTCTGGAACAAGGGCGACTGCAGCCAGTGCTACAGCATCTGCGGCCTGGAAGATGGCGCCGTCAGCCAGTGCGGCACGGTCGCCCCAAGCAGCGTGGCCGTGGTTGTCCTCTGACATCGGACCCGATGCGGGCGTGGAGGTGACGAAAGTGAAGCAGTGTAACATAACCGATTATGGCGCGGTTCCCGACGGCCGGACCCTGGCGACCGCTTGTTTGCAGCAGGCGATCGACGAGGTGGCCGCAGCCGGCGGCGGCCGTGTGACGGTTGGCGGCGGCCGCTACCTGATCGGGACCGTGTTCCTGAAGTCAGGCGTCGAGCTGCATCTTGAAGTGGACGGCGTCCTGCTCGCCAGCCCGGACGAGGCCGACTACCCCCTGCTGGAATCGACATTCTGGAAGACGGAATACGCGCCGCGCCGCAACCGGCGCTGCCTGATCTACGCCGAACAGGCCGAGGACATCGCGATCACGGGCCGCGGCCAGATCGACTGCCAGGGGCTTTTGTTCTGCAAACCGGCCGATAACCCCCGGCTTTGGCGTTACCAGCGCAAGAGCGACACCGCCCAGCCGGGCCGCATGATCTTCATGGCCGGCTGCAAGCGGCTCCTGTTTACCGATTTTACCCTCAAGGATGCGGCGGCCGGCTGGGGCTTTTGGATCCTGGACTGCGCCGATGTCCGCTTCGACCGCGTGACGGTCGATTCAGACCTCGACATCCCCAATTCCGACGGCATTCACCTCAACTGCAGCCGGGACGTGACGATCAGCAACTGCCGGGTCAGCTGCGGCGACGACGCCCTGATCGTGCGCGCCTACACGCGCGTGCTCAGCCGGCCCGTCCCCTGCGAGCGGGTCACGGTGACCAACTGCCACCTGGTCAGCCACTGCAGCGCCATCCGGCTCGGCTGGGCCGACGACTACATCTGCCGCGACTGCGTGTTTTCCAACCTGACCATCACCGACAGCCGTTGGGGCATCAACATGACGCTGCCGCATGACCCAGGCAAGCGTTACAGCGACCAGGGCGACGACGACACCCTGATCGAGCACATCCTGTTTGACAACATCGTGATCGACCGCCACCACGCGGAGCCGATCCGGATCGAAATCGACGAAGGCGCACGGGTCGACGCGATCCGGGATATCTCCTTTGCCAACATGCGCGTGGTCAGCGCGACACCGCCCCGCCTGCTGGGCCGTCCGGACAAGAAACTCCAGGACATCACGCTCAGCAACGTTTCAATGACCATCCATCCGCCTGCCGAAGGCCAGGTGCTGCCCATGGTGCGCAACCGGGAAGCGCCGTTCTTCGGCCACATCGACAACCTGGTCCTGGACCGCGTCCGGATCGATCTGGACTAGACCGGCCTTGGCCAACCATCACGGACAGTACCGCTGGAATTGGGAAAAACCTTGACAATATCACAGCATGACGGTACATTATTATCACGGTTATTGCAAAGCGAAAGAAAAAACATGGCATCAAATGAGCATATGCTCGCCGCAATCCATTGAAACTTCGGACAATCTTTGTTGTGAAGAACCGATAACTGCCAACACGTTCCCGCAGATCTGTAGTGAGAGGAGGCACATGCATTTTCAAGGAACATCGTTCATGAACATGAAAGCAAAACGAATCTGCCTTACGAAAGGAGCCATGAAATCAATGAAAAAAACAGGTATGAAAGTAATCGCCCTTCTCTTGTTGACCATGCTGGTCCTGTCGGCCTGCACCACGACGCCGACGACCACCGGCGCGACGGGATCGACAACGACCAAGGCGACAACCACAGGAGCCACCACAACAGGCGCTACAACGACGACCTCTGCGGGCGGCTGGCAGCAGGATCCGAACCTCAACGATCCGGGTGTCGAACCGATCTGCAAGGAGACCGTTACCTTGAAGGTCGGTTTGAGAGAAAATGCCAACGTCACCGACTTTGCCGCCAACGACATGACCAAGCTGGTCGAAGAGCGCGGCAACTTCAAACTGGATTTCCAGTTCTACACCTCTGAAATGGCAACCCAGCTCAACCTGATCGTCGCCGGCGGCGACTTCAAGAACCTGCCGGACGTGATCATGCTCGTTCCGGGCGACGCCTATGTCTTCCAATGGGGCCAGGCCGGTGCTATTCTGCCCCTGAACGACTACTACGCCAACAGCTCGTACCACCTCAAGATTGCCGAAGAGCGCACCGGTGTCGACTACAAGCAGATGATCACTTCGCCGGATGGCAACTACTACGGCATCCCGACCTACAACCAGTCGCTCGGCAACGAGAACGAGGGCAAGCTCTGGGTCAATAAACCCTGGCTGGACAAGCTCGATCTCGAAATCCCCAAGACGACCGACGATTTCTACAACGTCCTCAAGGCGTTCGTCACCGAAGACCCGAACGGCAATGGCGAAGCCGATGAGATCGGCCTGCTGGGCCGCGTCTGGAGCTTTACACCGCCCTGGTTCAAGGCTCTGGTCGCTCCGTTTGAATTCATCGGCGGTGGCCACTACATCCAGAACGACGGCACGGTCGGTGTCTGGTACAACACGCCTGAGTACCGCGAATCGCTGCAGTTCATGCGCAAGCTATTCGAGGAAGGCCTGATCCCCGACTACCAGTTCACGATCGATGACACCGCCTGGAACAACCTGGGCGGCAACGCCGAGATCCCGATCGTCGGTATCGTGGACGGAACCGCCGCGACGGTTACCACGCGTGTGCCGGACTATGTCGGCTTCGGCCCGCTTGCCAACCCGGACGGCCGGATGTTCACCAATTTTGTTCCTTCCGTAGCCAATGTCGCCTACATGATCTCATCGGCCTGCGAGACCCCTGAGGCGGCTTTCCGCCTCGGCGACCTGCTGGTCAGCGAGGACTTCTCCATCATCACCCGCTGGGGCAACGAGGGGCAGCACTGGGATTACATCAAGAACGCCAAAGTCGATGTCAATCAGATGGACGCCTGGTTCGAGGATGCCGGTTATCCCGGGTATGTCGTGATCTACGAAGACCCGTGGGGCATCGTACAGAACTTCCACTGGTACCAGGCAGGCCCGTATATCCGCCAGTACGGCATTGCTGCCGGCCGTGTCGTGCCCAAGGATACGCCAATCAACTCCGAGTACATGATCGCCCAGATGATCAAGCCGTATCTTGAGGTCACGAACAGCACCTCCAGGCAGCACGCGGTTGGCAAGCTGGTCTTCAACGCCACCGAACTTTCCGCCATCACGGAAATCCTGAACAGCCTCCAGACCTATGTCGGCGAGTCCATTGCCGCCTTTGCGCTGGGCACGCTCGACATCGACGACGACACCGTTTGGAACGACTACCTGGCCCAACTGGAAGCGATCGGTTTGAACGATGTGCTCCAGATCGTCCAGAACGTCTACGACCGCATGTACAAATAAGGAAAGCCTATACGGTTGGCGCATGACCTCCTCATGCGCCGTCTGCAAAGGCTGACCCCATCGACGTGACAGCAGAAGCGGTCTGCAGGACAAAACCTGCGGACCGCTTCCACGGGCAATCTGGCCGATGGTGTCTGAGACGAGACCTAATTCAAACCGAGAGGAAGCCTATCGCGATGAAAAATGATAATCTCATGCTGACCAAACCTTCCGGCGCGGTGTACTGGCGGCGGCTGTGGCTTCGCATCTGCCGCCATTGGCAGGTGTATGTGTTCCTGTTTTTGCCGGTCGCATTCATCCTCCTGTTCCATTACTACCCGATGACCGGGATCCAACTGGCCTTTAAGCAATTTGACTTCAAAAAAGGGATCTGGGGCAGCCCCTGGGTCGGCTGGGTTCAGTTTGACAAGTTCTTCAATTCCCACATGTTTTCCCGGGTCGTCAAGAACACGCTGCGCATCTCCGTGTACGAGATCTTCGCCGGGTTCCCGATTCCGATCGTGTTTGCGCTGCTGCTGAACAGTTTCCGCCATGAACGGCTCAAGAAGTCGGTCCAGACGATCACCTACATGCCGCACTTCATCTCCGTAATCGTGCTGGTTGGCATGCTGTTCCAGATCCTGAACTCGCGAAGCGGCCTTTATGGTACGATCGTCCATTACCTGACCGGGAATTACCCCAAAGACATCCTGGGTTCGGCCAAGGCCTTCACCCATATCTATGTCTGGTCGGGCATCTGGCAGCACTTCGGCTGGGGCTCGATCATCTACCTGGCTGCCTTGACCGGGGTCAGTCCGGAGTTGCACGAATCAGCCCAGATCGACGGCGCCTCGCGCTTCCAGCGCGTCATCCACATCGACATCCCCACCCTCCTGCCGACGGCGATCATCATGCTGATCCTGCGGGCCGGACAGGTGATGAGCATTGGTTTTGAAAAAGTCTACCTGATGCAAAACACCCTCAACATGATCAACAGCGAAGTCATCTCGACCTATGTGTACAAGATCGGCCTGACAGCGACGATCCCGGACTATTCGTACGCGACGTCGATCGGCCTTTTCAATTCGGTGATCAACCTGGTGCTGATCATCTTCGTGAATCAGCTGGCCAAGCGTGTCGGCGACACGAGCTTGTGGTAAGGGGGCGATGAGATGAACACAGTAACCCAGACAAAAAACCTCCTGGCCATGGCAAAACCCAGCAAAGTCAAGCTGTCGACGGCCGACAAGGTGTATTACTCGATCGTTTATTCGGTGATTATCTTTTTGACGATCCTGGTCCTCTATCCTTTGATCTTCGTGGTCTCCTCGTCCTTTTCGTCGGGCCAGGCGGTCACCAGCGGCCGGGTCGTGCTCTGGCCGGTCGAGTTTTCCGTCGAAAGCTACAAGCGGGTCTATGAATATAAAGTCATCTGGACCGGCTACCGCAACACCATCTTCTACACGCTTGTCGGTACGCTCTGGAACGTGTCCATGACGGCCTGCGCGGCGTTCGCCCTGTCGCGGCCCAAGCTGCCGGGGCGCAGCTGGCTGATGTTCCTGTTTGCCTTCACCATGCTGTTCAACGGCGGCCTGATCCCGAACTTTCTCCTGATCCGTGACCTGGGCCTGTACAACTCGCCTTGGGTCCTGATCATCCCCGGCGCGATTTCGGTCTACAACATGATCATCACGCGCACGTTTTTCCAGAACTCGATTCCGGCCGAGCTGAACGAGGCAGCGGTGGTGGACGGCTGCTCGGACTTCCGCTATTTCTTCGCCATCTTGCTGCCGCTGTCCAAGGCGGTGCTGTCGGTCATTACGCTGTATTACGCGGTTGGCCACTGGAACAGCTACTTCAGCGCCATGATCTACCTGAACACGCGCAATTACTGGCCGCTGCAGCTGTTCCTCCGGGAGATCCTGATCAACAACCAGTTCAGCGCCGAAATGCTGACTACGATGACCGATGAAGAGATCCAGAAGCTGCAGGGCATGTCCGACCTGCTCAAGTACGCTTTTATCGTGGTCGCGACGGTCCCGATCCTATTGGTCTACCCGTTCATCCAGAAGTACTTCGCCAAGGGCGTCATGATCGGCTCGATCAAGGGCTGAGTGATAAAAAAGAAGAACCAGTCAAAAAACAACCGCCCCCCGGATCCCGGAGGGCGGTTGTTTATGTGCGGGTCAGAGCTCGTCCATGTTGCGCAACACCTGGTCCAGCACCTGCTGGCAGTAGCCGCATTTATGGCAGCGGCGATCGCAGGTCGACGTGACACCGAACCAGTCGTCCGGGAATTTCGTGTTATCGATCACCCAGGGCGCGAAAGCCGGTCCGAAGCCGGGTTCGAACAGGTCGAGCAGGTTGCCGTAGTGCTTGCGGCGGACATAGGCCCCGATGACCATGCCGGGGCGGGCGTGCATGCGCGTCGCCAGCTTGATCACTGGGAATAGTCCGTCGTATTGGTCCAGATCCTCCGGACGCACCCAGGTGTTTTGCAGGAAGGACGCCCAGTTGGCCTTATCCTTATAGTAGTTCCAGCAGGCGTAGGGCGTCCAGTTCTCGACATTGACGGTCTCGCAGATCTCCTGTTCGTGGGCGACCAGGTTGTCGTGGAAGGTCTGGGCCGAACAGTGGACCAGGCAGCCGCTGTTAGCCAGCATGTACAACCCCTTGTTGTTGGCGCGGGTCCATTCGAGCAGTTCGCGGATATAGTCCAGATCGCGGTTGAACTCGCGCTGCACGTAAAAGGAGTCGTACAGCTCGGACAGGTACTGCATCCCCTTGACCGTGCCGATGCGCATGTTGACTGAGGCGCGCACCTCGATCCCGGGGAAGTGTTCCTTGACCGTGTGGGCGACGGCCGGCGAGGTTGTGGTCACGATCTCCAGTCCGCCGGCGACCTGGCCGATGTGGTCGATCGTCGAGCAGACCGAATTGGCCAGGTAGGTGGACAGCGCCTTGCCGCCGTAGCAATTGGCGTTGAAGAGCAAGTCCAGCTTGATCCCCATCTGGCGGATCGCGGCGAGATCGTGTTCCATGCGCTCCTGGCCGGACCAGTTGACCATGCCTCGGCGGTTGATCAGGGACGAGCGGCCGGAAGACTGGTCGAGCCAGGAGAAATAGACCTCGGCGATATGGTCGCGGTAAAAGCGGACAATGTCGACGAGCGGCTCTTCCTCGCCTTCCGGCAGCTGGTATCCTACAGCAAATTTAATCAATCCGGTTCCTTCCTGGCTTCCTTTAAACGTTCCTGCTTGGCCGGGTCCGTGCCGGCGACCGGATCGGCCGTTTCTGCCACCGGCTGGTAATCGGTCCAGTCGACCAGCCAGGGCTTCTTGGTCCGAAACGGCGACTCGAACTTGTTCTTGAGGACGCCGCGGCTTTCCAGGCTGACCATGCAGGCCCGGGTACAGCCCCTGGCGCCGCAGACAGCCTGCCCCGTATTATACAGGTTGCGCGGTTTCTTGTAAAAAGGCGAATACGGCGAGGGCTTGACGTTTGTCTGGCCTTCGAAATACGATCCGGTCTCGCCTTCCGCGGTCTCCATGCCGCCGCGAAAAGACAAGTCGCATTTCGCCATGTCGACATCGGCCCACTCGAGCTCGTGACCCGCGACGGTAACCTTGACCGTCTTGTCAGCCGGGATGCACTGCCCGGGACAGTCGCGCACACAGGCCATGCAGCGGTTGCAGAGCTGGGGGCCGTTGTAGATCGGGTCAGGTTCCAGCTCGAGCTCGGTCAGGATGACGCCCAGGCGCTGGCGGGGGCCGAATTCCGGCGTCAGGAACATCTTGGAGTAGCCGATTTCGCCCAGGCCGGCTACGAAACCGGCGATGCGCAGGTGGATCATGATGTCCGGCGATGGTTTGCCGGGCTCGACCGGCTTGCTGTAGTTGTTGCGCAGCTTACCGACGTTGTCAATGGCGCGCCAGTCGCTCTGGTGACCGATCGGGACGGCTTCGAAACCTTCATCCTCAATGATCTTGCACAAATTGATCACGGTGATCGGCATATACAGGTACGTGATGCCGCCGTAACCCATGGCGGAGTAGTTGCTGAAGAACGTGCCCTCCTCAATGCCGCGCAGCGAACCGCGCATGACGCGGAAACCCATCACGATCATCGACTTGGCCTTGGGCATGATGAAGCGCGGATCCATCTGGGGCGGCGCGCCCTCGAAGCGGTCCATGGAAGCGATGCCGACGATGTCGGCGCCCAGCCGCTTGGCGTATTCCTTTACCGTTTTGGCGTCAAGCATGTGTTTGTTCCTCCTGGAAATCTGTTGCCTGTGTTACAGACGCTACAGGTTCATGATAGAGGAGCTGCTCCTGGCCGTCAATGCACGAATCAATCGCTGTTTGTCCGATTCGATCATCTTCAAGTTATGGCATCCAGGATCAGGACCCAATCGCAGCCCTTGCCCTGGGTTGGCGGCGCCAGCAGGGTCCTGCCTGTATGGGGCAGGACCGAGAAGATGGTTTCACTGCCTCGGCGCGGATCGAACCAGGATGCTTTGTAGTACTTGGCGTCCCCCAGTTTGTCCAGATCGACCGTGAACGGAACCCCGAGAGGCGAATAGAAAAACACGTAGTCGTGCCCGGCGGCCGCGGCCATGTGCCCCATCCCGTCATAGAGGTCGCAGAGCAGTTCCGGGGCCGGAACGAGGGAGAAAAAGTCGCGCGACAGGCGCAGCTTTTTTACAAAACCGATCTGCCCGGCTCCCGGGTGGGTCAGCGCTTCCTGCCAGGTGTGGGGGAAATAGCTGGACGGTACGCGGTTCATCGACCAGACGTTGTGGTTGCCGTACGTGTGGCCGCAGGCGCCGGCCAGAATGTTCCAGTAGGCGTTCTGCCGGATGTCGGCATCATTCCAGAAGTAGCCCAGGCGATCGTTGAAGCAGGCCGGATGGTCCTCATAGCGGGGTTCGGCATCCAGGTAGGGTTTGGTAGTCCGATCCGCCATCTTGCGCATCACCGCGTCGCTCGCGTAGCAATGCGCGACGTCGTGGCCGGTCTGGGACGCGTGGAAATCGAGATAGGCCGCGTCGGCCAGGTAGTCGGTCGAATCGTGCCCGCCGGGCGGATGGAAGGTGATCAGGTGGTTGGGGTCCGCTTCCCGGATCCCTGCGGCCATGGCGTCGATGACAGCCCGGTGCCTCGCCTCCAGGGGCCGGTCGCCGCCCAGCATCCAGATGATGTTGGGCTGGTCCCGGTAGCGGCCGGCGATCCAGGCGCCGTACCGATACGCATTCTGCGCGTTGAAAATTTCGGGGCCGTCACCCCAGTTGTGGTTGAACTTGTCGCCCCAAGTCGGCAGCAGCGTAATCATCAGGTCATGCTGGCGGGCGGTTTCGATCACATGGTCGACATGCGCCCAATAGGTGTAATCGCCGTCCAGATCGAGCTTGTCCGGATCGGGCACGCCTTGGGTGAACTGAAGGGGCAGCCGGCCGTAGGCGTTAGCGACCGTCAGGCCCTTGAATTCCGCCAGGGCAACAGTCTGGATGGCGGTAAAGCCCTGGCTGGCGCGCGTTTTGAGGTAATATGCGGCTTCTTCCCGGTTCAGCCGGTGAAACAGCTCCCAGGCCGTGTCGCCGAGATAGAAGAAGGGGGTGCCGTCGTCCCAAGCCAGATAGCGACCTTTCACCTGCAACGTTCTCATCGCCAGATCCTCCCGCTTTTCTTTCCATTATACGCTGTTCTTGGTCGGGTTTCAGTCTGCCTGCGTTTCTTGCAGGCCTGGCCGGGATGCGGTACGATGCAGACAATATCAGCACGCTTTACCGGCGGAAAGGAGTCGCCCATGTCGGAACAGACCGCCAATATTACGGCCCTGATCGATTCAGACCTGGCGGTAACCGCCATCACGCTGGCGCAGGAGCGCAACCGGCCGCCCGACTGGCAGCTGGAACAGCGGGAAGCGCGGCCGCAGCATGGCCTTGTCTTTGTACTGGAAGGGGGCGCCCTCTACCAGATCGGCGGCGAGAACCTGACTGTCCGGCAAAACGAGATCCTCTACCTGCCCCGGGGCAGCCGTTACCTGACCCGGGCCAATGCCCGGGATCCGTATCATTTTCTTGTCGTTTCATTTCAGTTGGCGGCAGACGAAGTCCTCACCCAGCTCCCGATGCCTACCCAGATCCGCCCGGCCAATCCGGGTGCTTACCAGCACCTGTTCCGGGAACTGGTGCAGCGCTGGCAGCACAAGGAAATCCTCTACAAGCTGAAATGCCAAGCCTTGCTGGCCGATATCCTGTATCAGCTGATCCAGGAGATTGTCGCCGAGCGCGTCGATCCCGAGCTGCTCGACCGGCTCCAGCCAGCGGTGTTGCTCATGGATCGGGCGTACACCCAGGCGCTGAACATCGACGACCTGGCGCACCAGTGCCATTTAAGTACGGCGCATTTCCGGCGCTTGTTCCGCAAGGCCTACGGATTGTCTCCCCAGCAGTATATCCAGAATCTGCGCATTGGCAAGGCCAAGGACCTGATCCGAAGCGAGCTCTACTCGATGTCAGAGGTTGCCGCGCGCAGCGGGTTTGGCAACATCTACTATTTCAGCCGTGTCTTCCGCCAGGTGACGGGCATGCCGCCGTCTGCCTACGGACGCCAGATCTAGTTTGCTCGATACAAGAAGAGCTCGCCGCCATGCCGGATGGCCGTGACGGTCGGCTGATCATAGCGCGCCAGGGCGTCGTCGACGGCCTGCTGGAGAGACTGGAGCGGGTAGTAGCCGATTTTGCAGACCTCCGTCTCAGCGCGGGTCAGTCCGTCCGTGACCAGGACCAGGCGCACGCGCCGGCGCATCTTGGCCATGGCGGTGCCCACAGACAAGGCGATCGGGTCCCCCTCGAACGGTTCGCCGCGCGCCAGCTGTTCCAGGATCTCCGGCGCGTCGTCCCGGCCGAAAAACGCCGGGTACTCGGCGTGCGGCCCCATGCCTTCGTCATTGGGCGCGACCAGGATGATCGTCCCGCTTCCCGGTTTGACCGCGTGTTCCGCCGAGCACATCCCCTTGCCGGACTGCCAGAAGTCGGCATCGGCCGGAAATGAGGAAACGACGCAGATATCGGACCGTTCCCGAACCGGACAGCCCAAAGCCTGGCGCGCATAGGCGACGCCCTGGCGCTGGGCCTTGACATAGTGGCCGGCGACGACCTTGTAGATTTGGCCATCCGGGGTCAGCACCGTGTTGACGATGAAGTGCAGCCCGATGGTGTCGACCCATTTTTCCATGTTGAGGCGAATCGGGCAGTCCTCGACACCAAACAGGTTGCGGTCGGCCAGGCCGCCCTGCATGTGGAAACGGGCCACGGTCTGCTCGCCGGTGACGCCAGGGAATAGGATTTTCCCGCCGCCCGACCAGCCGGCCACCGGGTGCGGCACGATGTTGCCGACCCCGATGCGGATGTCGCTGTCCATGGCGACCCGGGAAGCGTAGATGGGCACGCCGTCCGGCGCGTTGCCCAGGAAGACCAGGTCATCCGGGTTGCGAAACTCCGAATTGACGACCTGGATCTGCCGGTAGACCCTGTCGCCGACCCGCTCCCGCTTTTCGGTTTCTGTCATGTAGCGGTGGCTGCCCAGGGCCATGACGATCTTGATATCCCGATCCCGTACCCCGGCCTGGTACAATTTCTCAAGCAGGACCGGCAGGATCTGGCTGACCGGGGTCGGCCGCGAGATGTCGTCGCAGATGATGTTGACCGATTGCCCCGGCCGGACGATCTCCTCCAGCCGGCCGCAGCCGAGCGGATTCTCCAGGGCCTGGCGGATGGTCTGGAGCGGGTCGGCAGCCGGTTCCACCCGGCCGGGCTCCAGCATACCGGTAAAAGCCGCGTCGGGAACCGAGAAGCGGACCTGTTTTTCCCGTCCGTAAGGCAGCGTGATGTCCATAAAAACCTCCCTCAGATCTTTTGGGCCTGACGGTACAGAAGCTCCAGGATCAGGATGACGTTGCGCATGATGTGGTAAGGATCCTTGACCGGCAGGGCGACCACCTTATCCTGCGGTGTGCCGTCGCGCTGGCAGATCTGGATCCATTCGCGGACGTCGCGGTCCGGATTGGGAAAGGTGCGGAACGTATAGTCAAAAAGCTGTTCGTACTGGCGCATGAATTCAGGTTTTCCGGTTCTTGTGTAACACAGCAGCGTGGTGTAAAGCGCCTCGGAATGGACCCACCACAGTTTGTCGCCCCAGCCGGCCTGGACCTGGCGCAGCATCGGCTCATCCGCGACACCGTCCGTCGGTCCGGATGGCGGACCGCCGCGAAAATAACAATAATGCAGCAACCCGCCGTATGTCGTATCCCAGCCAGCCGTAAAGGTCTGCTGGGCGATAGCCGCCAGCCGGCTGATCGCCTCTTCGCGATTCAGCGTTTCGGCCGCCTCGATGAGAAACCAGATGCATTCCAGGGAGTGGCCGGGATTGGCATGCTGGCCGAGCAGATTGGGCAGCATCTGGTTGTCCGCCCCGATCACTTCGCGGATGATCGGCTGTCCGCCGGCAAAATGGTTCAGGATGTCGTCCAGGTAATAGCCCAGCTGTTCTTTCAGGACGGAGCAGCTACCGGGATCGAAGCGGCTGGCTGCCAGATAGAGTTCCTGCGTGACATTGGACATGATCATGGGAATGCCGTGCGCCCGGTATGCCGGCGATAGCGGGTAAGGATGGGTCTGGAACCGGCCGCTCTGGAGCCGTGCCAGAACCGATTCATGAAGCTTGCGGGCAAATACATAGGATTCCTTGTCCCCGGCAGCCAGCGCGTAGCGGGCAAACGCCCCGATCACGAAACAGTCGGCATAGATGCTCGAATCGTGGCTGTCAGCACCTGGCATGAGCTTGGGCTGGCCAGCCTCGTCGGTCAGGAAGACGCAGCGCCAGTCATTCGGGGCGAGCAGGGCGTGCTGGAACAAGAAGTCGCGGCCGGAACGGGCCAGCTCGAGAAAGAAGGCCTTCCGTTCCCCGGTGAAGGTTTGGGTTTCCATCATGGCCAGCTTGGCGAAAAGCCAGACAAAGCGGCCCTGGGACCAGGTGTACTTGTCGCGGCTGAGCAACTGTTTGCCGCTGTTGTCGAAGCAGTTGAAGTAACCGCCGTGGACATCGTCCAGGCAGCGCGGCAGCCAGAAGAAGAGCAGGCTGTTGGTCAGTTCGTTTTCGTAGAATCCGATTAGTTCCTTGATACGCGAAGGTTTCATGGTGTGCCTCCTCGAAAAACGGAAAATTCCGGTCAATTACATCATAGCATATCAGGCAGGCGGCGATGCCAGCATGCATTGGATCCATATGCGTGTGTCGTCTTGTAAGACATTGGAGGTCGTTCAGGATTTGTCGCAGAAGGGCCAGTCCTGGCCGGCATAATCGGGGAAGATCCTGGTTCGGGTCATAGACCGCAGCTGCCGCAGGTAGGCGTCTTTCGTCGGAAAGACCGGCCGGTAAGATTGGACGATGTGCCATGCGGCTGCAGCCTGATCGGCAAGCAGCAACGCGGCCGTCCCGGCCAGCATCTGCGGCGCGGTGACATAGGCCAGCTGACGGTCGGCGAGCCGGTAGGAAGCGTCGTGCAGACCGCCGGCGATGCAGCCGATCAGGGGCTGCATGACCGGCATCAGGGAAACCAGGTCACCGGCGTCCGTCGACGCCGTGGTATGCCCGATATCGGTCACATCCTGCGCGGGAAGTAGCTCGGCCAGGGCCTGCCTGGCGACTGTGGCCAGGCCGGGATCGTTGAAAAAGGGGAAAGCGCCGGGCATTTCTTCAATTTCAACGGCTGCCCCCAATGCCAGGGCACCGCCGGCCATCGCCCGGTCGAACCGGAACGAAGCCTGCCGGATCGCCGGGAGCGTTTTGCCGCGCACAAAGGTCTCTAACCGCACGTCGTCTGGGATGACGTTGAGCACGTCGCCGCCCTTGGTGATGATCGGGTGCACGCGGACGTAATCGGCGTCGGGAAAGGTTTCGCGAATCCCGTTCATAGCGGCCAGCGCCGTGTGTGCCGCGTAGAGTGCGTTGATCCCGTCCTGGGGGGCTGCACCCGCATGGGCGGCCCGCCCTATGAAGCGGACGCGTTTGACCAGGCAGCCGTTGAACGACTGGAAAGCGATTTTGGCTGCCCCGGCCGGCATGACGTGGATCATCAGGCACAGGTCGACATCGTCGAACCAGCCGCGCTGAATCAGCTCGGCTTTGCCGCCCAGAAAATGCAGCACACCCTGCTCGATCAGCTGCTTGCGGTAGGGCAGCTCGATAAATTCCTCAGCCGGCAACGCCATGAAATGGATCTTGCCGCACAAGGTTTCCATAACGCCTGGCGCCAGCAAGCCCAGGGCGGCCCCGAAGAGGGCTGCGATCTGGACGTTGTGGCCGCAGGCATGGACGGCGCCCGTTTCGGGGTCGGCATCCGGATGGTTGGGGCAGATCACGGCATCCAGTTCGCCGACGAGGGCGATCGCAGGGCCGGGGCGTCCCGTATCCAAAGTCAGCTTGATCCCCGGGATATCTGAGCAGACTTGCCGGCTCAGGGGCAGCGAAGCGAAAGCATCCAGCACCCGTCGGGCGGTCCGGGTTTCCTTGAAGCCGGTTTCCGGCTCCTGGTAGATCGTATCGCCCAGGCGGGCGATCGCATCTTCAGCGCGTTGGATGGTCTGGAAAAGGGGTTCTGGGATGGTCAAAGCCACACCTCGCAATCTACATCGAGCGCGTATAAACCTCAGGATTGACGACATGCTCCGGACGCTGCCCGTTCAGGGCGGCCACGATGGCCCGGATAGCAGCCCGGGTCATGGAGCAGCGCGTCTCGTTGGTGGCCGAGCCGATGTGCGGCGACAAGACGACGTTCGGCAATTCGCGCAATGCCTGGGGCACCTGGGGCTCGTGTTCGTAGACATCCAGACCAGCGGCCCGGATGCGGTTATGTGTCAGCGCTTCGATCAGGGCCTGTTCGTCGACGATCGGGCCGCGGGCCGCGTTGATCAGGATGGCGTCAGACTTCATTTGGGCCAGCTCGGCCGGCCCGATCAGGTGCCGGGTTTGGTCGGTCAGGGGCACGTGGAGCGACAGCACGTCGGATGTGGCCAGCAGGGTCGGCAGATCCATCACCTGCATCTGGTAGGCCGCTTCGTATTCCGGCTTACGGGTCCGGCTGTGGTAGGCCACCGACATGCCGAAGGCCCTGGCCCTGGCGGCGACGGCGGCGCCGATCCGGCCCATGCCGACGATCCCCAGCTGCTTGCCGGCCAGGTGGGTCCCGACCATCAGGCCAAGGGAGGGGCGGAACTGTTCTTGCGATCTGACCAGCCGGTCGGCTTCCGGGATCCGGCGCGCGGCCGCCAGCAGCAGCGTCCAGGTCAATTCGGCTGTGCTGTCCGTCACCTCGTCAGGCAGGTTGGCGACCACGATCCCCCGACTGGTTGCGTGTTTGACGTCGATGTGGTCGCTCCCCGCGCCGTAACAGCAGATCGCGCGCAGCCGGGGCGCCGCGTCGATCAGGGTCTTGTCCAGCTTGCCGAAAGCCCAGAGCACGCCGTCGGCGTCGGACATCAGCGGAACGGCTTCGTCGGGTGTCAGGCTGCGCTCGTGGGGGTTCATGACCACCTCGCAGCCCGGCTCGAGCAGGTCGTCGATCTGGCCCTGGACACGGTGGGAAATAAAGATCTTCATGGAATCACCCTTTCGGCTGTCAGATGTGAAAAGCGGTTCGGAATGCATCGACACCGCCTGGCTGGATCGCGGCGCCCATGGCCAGCAGTTCGGTCTCCAGGGCCTGGATGGTCGGCACCAGGTAGTCCTCGCTGGCTGTCCAGGCCATGTGCCCGACCCGGATCAGCTGGCTGGCCAAAGGCCCGATGCCGCCGGCCAGCAAAATATCGTGCCGGCGCAGGACCCGGTCGAGCAGAACCGACCCGTCGATGCCAGCTGGCATCCGAACCGCCGTCAAGGTCTTGCTGGCGCAGCTGTCGTCCGTGAACAGGCCGAGCCCCATGGCGCGCATGCTGGCCCGGAACGCGTCCCGCACCCGAATCTGGCGGGTAAAACGGGCTGGGAGCCCTTCCGCCAGCAATTCGTCGAGCGCCTGGTTGAGCGCCAGGTAGAGGGATACCGGCGCCGTGTTAGGTCCTTGCGGATGCCAGTTCTGCCATTTTTCACGGTAGGCGCGCAGGTTTTCCAGGTTGAGGTACCAGGAGCGGACCGGCTTTTCGCGCCTGGCGATCGCCTGCCAGGCTGATTCGCTGACGCTGACAAAGCTCAGGCCCGCCGGCGCCGCCAGGCATTTCTGGCTGCCGGACACGCAAAAGTCAATCCCCAGGCCGTCGGTCGGCACATCCGCCCCGCCCAGGCTGGAGACGGCGTCGACGACGGACAGGATGCCCCTGGCCCGGGTCAGGTCGAGAATTGGCTTGAGCCCGGTTTCGACCGCCGTGGACGATTCGTTGTGGACCAGCGCGACGGCCTTGATGTCCGGATGCTTGTCCAGGAGGGCTTTGACAGCCGCCGGATCGACCGGCTGGCCATAGGGGCTGTCGACCGTGATAACCGATAATTCGTGGTAATTGGCCATCTCGGTAAACCGCTCGCCGAAGAAGCCGTTTCTGCAGATCAGGACCTTTTCGCCCGGCTGGGCTGCGTGCGACAGGGCGATTTCCATGGCGGCCGACGATGTGGCGGCCAGGATAAAGAAGTCGGCCCTGGTTTGGAAAACCGTTTTCAGTTTTTCGACGACCTCGAAATAGAGCGCGACAAAATCCGGCCCGTAGTGGTGCCGGATGGGCTTGGCCAGCTGTTCGAGCACGGCGGGGCTGACTTCGGTTGGTCCGGGGATCATGAGCTTGGTCATAAATTTCACCGACTTTCACGTGTCTTGGGTCTGCCGGCAGCCCGTTTCGGGAGCGGCAGGAACGGTAAAACAGGAAAAACGTCAGTTTTGGTCAACAACCTCAAAGGTTTCGAAGACCACCGGCATGTCCTCCGAGAACGTGTAGCCGAGCTGCTTGCCTTCTGCCTGGAAAAAAGCTG